>OISY01000383.1_pt1 | contig 12206 bp, 12 predicted proteins | sample 1586631 | NCBI WGS metagenome assembly OISY01 (sample SAMN02675049, study PRJEB24791) | human gut metagenome, SKBSTL061 | isolation source: stool | host: Homo sapiens | place: USA | reverse complement strand
GCAGGGTCTCTGAACAATGCACAGAGACTGCGTTTCGACTTTACACACTTCTCTGCCATGACAGCAGAAGAACTGCAGAAGGTTGAAGATATCGTAAATGAGAAGATCCGTGAGAATCTTCCGGTTGTTCACCCGGATTTTGAACCGTTCCAGCCCCAGGGAGGTGAAGGCCTGGTAGATAATGGCGGGAATTTCCGCCTCGTTGGACACGTCCAGTTTACCGTCTCCGATCACGTCGATGTCGCACTGGTAGAACTCCCGGAACCGGCCCCGCTGGGCCCGCTCCCCCCGGTAGACCTTGCCGATCTGGTAGCGGCGGAAGGGGAAGGACAGGTCGTTGTAGTGCAGGGCCACATACTTGGCCAGCGGCACCGTCAGGTCAAACCGCAGGGCCAGGTCGGCGTCGCCCTTGTTGAAGCGGTAGATCTGCTTCTCCGTTTCGCCGCCGCCCTTGGCCAGCAGCACCTCCGCCGCCTCGATCACCGGGGTGTCCAGCGGGGTGAAGCCGTACAGAGAATAGGTGCGGCGCAGGATGTCCATTATGCGCTCCATCTGCTGCTGCGGCTTGGGCAGCAGCTCCATAAAGCCGGACAGGGTCCGGGGGGTCATCTCAGCCATTTTCCGTCTCTCCTTTATCTTCGGTGGTTTCGTTTTGCTCGCCTGTCTCCGGCAGCTCCTCCGCACCGGGCGTTAGCGTGTGGGCAGCGGCCTCGCGGGCGGCCTCGGCCTCCGCCTCGTGCTTCAGCTCCCAGGCAACCTCACGGTAGATGTCATCCAGGGCCCGGCCCTTCTTCACGCCGATGCGCTGGCCGATGACGCCGCCGACTATGGCCAGCGCCAGACCTATGTACCACAGCCCCGGCACAATGACGGGCAGCAGCAGGCCCGCCAGCGCGCCGAACCAGACACCCAGCTCCTCGCAGTGGCCCCGGACGGCGTGGTAGGCACCTTTTTTCTCCCGGAGGTGCGTCATTCGCTTCAGCTGCGCCAGGCACATACCGACCCGCAGCAGCGCCAGCGCCGTCAGCGGGATGAAGATGTCCCGCACGTGGTTGTTGATGAAGTCCAAAACAGCCTGCATAGCGTTCTCCTTTGTGTTTGTGTCGGCGGCGCGGACGAAAAAACGCTCCCGTCCCTGCATTGGGACGAGAGCGTAAAACACTTCGTGGTGCCACCCAAATTCGGCCTTGCGGCCCTTTTTGCTCCTGTTACGGGGAGCGCGCCGTGGATGTTTCCATCCCCGCTAACTCGCTGTCTTCACCTGTGCCTTGCCGCGGTGCACTTTCAGCCGATGGCGCACCTCTCTTGCAGCGGCGGTGTACAGGCTACTCCTGCGAGGTCTGCACGGTTATCCCTTATTGTATGCGATTTGCCGATGGTTGTCAAGCCGTAAAGGGCTTGTTCTTGGGGTTGACGATGTCACGCCAGTCCAGGTCGCCCCGGTCCAGACCCAGCACCAGCATCTCGGCGGTGGCCAGGTTGCTGGCAAAGGGCACGTTGTTCTGGTCGCACAGGCGGGAAATATACGTGATGTCCGCGTCCGGCGTTTTCTGGTTGGGGTCACCGAAGCACAGCACCATATCGATCTCATTATAGGCGATGCGGGCGGCGATCTGCTGTCCGCCGCCGTGGGCGAAGGACAGGAAGCGGTGTATGGTCAGCCCGGTAGCGTCGGCGATCTGCTGGCCGGTGCGGGCGGTGGCGCAGAGGGTGTGCTTGGCCAGGATGCCGCAGTAGGCGGTGCAGAACTGGACCATCAGCTCTTTGCGGTTGTCGTGTGCCATCAATGCAATATTCATGGAGGGCTCCTTTCCTTATATCTTCATCAGCGGGGTTTTCTGCCCCATGATGCGTTTCGCAATGTTTTCATAGGCCCGGGCGGCGTAGTAGTTCTGCTCCCGCAGCACCAGTCCGCGGTTCAGGCAGTAGGGGACGTCCGGGTCCTCCGGTATCACGCCCAGCAGCGGCAGGCCCGCCGCGTCGATGGCGTCGTCGATGGTAGTGTGCAGCTGACGCAGCACCTTTTTGGACACGCGCCCCACCACCAGATGCACCGTCCCGCTGGGGAAGGCGGACAGCTCTGCGGCGGTGCGCTGGGCGTCCCGCATGGCGGACACGTCTGTGGTGGTGATGACGATCACCTGGTCGGCCATGCACGCTGCCATCTGGAAGCCCTGGCCCAGTCCGGCGGGCGCGTCGATCAGGCACCAGTCGTAGCTTTCCCGTATCTCACGCGCCAGCGCCTGCAGCTTCGGCACCGACAGGGACAGCGGTCGGTCGGCCATGGGCGCGGTCAGCAGGGAGAGGGAGGGGTATCGCTCATGGGGCACCACCGCCTCATGCAGGGTGCAGCGGCCCTCCAGCACGTCGGAGAAGTCCATCAGCGCCCGGTCGCTGAGCCCCAGCGCCAGATCCAGGTTCCGCAGGGTGATGTCACAGTCCAGGCACAGCACCCGCTGCCCCATGTGGGCCAGTGACAGCGCCACGTTGGCGGTGAAGGTGGTCTTGCCGGTGCCGCCCTTGCCGGACGCCACGGCGATGATCTTGCCCATTGACTTCCTCCTTTCGTGGGCCGCTTATACCAGCGGCGCTTTTTTGATCCGGGCAAAGGCCCGGGGAAATTGCTTCGGTGTGTGCTGTGTTTTTTCGATGGATACGATGCGGTGCACCACGTCCGTCTCCGGAACGGTGTAGTCCGTGACGCCGGAGAGCTGTCCGCCCAACTGGGCGATGGCGCTGCGGGCCTGCCGTATCTCCTCGTCGGTGGAGACGGACTTCATGGCGGCGAACTGTCCGCCTACCTTTACCAGCGGCAGCGTCAGCTCGCACAGTACGTTCAGCTGAGCCACGGCACGGGAGGCCGCCAGATCGAACTGCTCCCGGTGCTGCGCGGCGAATTCCTCCGCCCGGGCGTGAACGCAGGTCACATTTTTCAGGCCCAGGTCCGTCTGGACCTCCTTCAGGAAGTCCACCCGCTTGCCCAGACTGTCCAGCAGCGTGAAGCGGGCGTCCGGCGTCAAGATCGCCAGCACCATGCCGGGAAAGCCCGCGCCGGTGCCTACGTCGATGACGCGCTTGCCGGACAGGTCCAGCTGCGCCGCCAGCGCCGCACAGTCCAGCAGGTGCAGGGTGGCCACGTCCCGGGGCGCGGTGATGGCCGTGAGGTTCATGACCTTGTTCTTTTCCAGCAGCAGTTCGGCGTAGCGCGCCAGCTTGTCCGCGGCGGCGGGGTCCAGGTCCAGGGCTGTCAGGCCGGCGGTCAGGAGGTCCCTCATTTCTGCTGTGCCTTCAGCAGGTCGCGGATCTCGGTCAGCAGCTCCTCGCTGGTGGGAGCCGGTTCTTCCTCCTCCTGCGGCTCCTCGTCCTTTTTGCCCAGCTTGTGCAGCTGGTTGATGGTCTTGACCATCAGGAAGATGACGAAGGCCACCAGAACAAAGTCAATGACCGTGCTCAGAAACGTGTCGATGCCCAGGGTAACGGCCTCGGTGACCACCTGGCCTGCCTCGTCCAGCACCTCCGGCTTCAGCACGATATTCAGCTGTCCCAGATCCACGCCGCCGATGAGCAGGCCGATCAGGGGCATGAACACATCGTTCACCAGAGAGGTGGTGATCTTACCGAACGCGGTACCGATGATCACGCCGACGGCCATGTCCATTACGTTGCCTTTGAGGGCGAACTCCTTGAATTCTTTGAGAAATGCCATATCGTTTAAGGGTTTGATGTATAATTAGTAGCAAAAATAACTGTTTTTTCCGGAAATCCAATAAGACATACGATCTTCCGCATCCTGTTTTCGGGTTTATAAAATCCGCGCCTACCCGCCTTCGTGTCCGTCTTTTTTTATACCTTTGTAATTCGAACCCAAATACAAGTTATGACTCCTGCCGCCGTTACCGCCACCGTCCTGGGCTACATGAACAAGATGCTGCTGGACGAGGTCGTGCCCATCCTGCCGCTGGATCAGGACGACTGCAAGAAGTTCGCCGCCGCTGTGCAGGACCGCTTCAACAACCCGTTCGTCAACCATGAGCTGATGAGCATCTCCCTGAACTCCACCTCCAAGTGGCGTGCCCGCAACATGCCGTCCTTCCTCGAGTACGTCGGAAAGAACGGCAAGCTGCCCACCTGCCTGACCATGAGCTTCGCCGCCTACATTGCCTTCTACAGCAATGATGTGCAGGAGCTGACCGACAAGGGTCTGGTCTGCAAGCGCGCCAAGGGCAACGAGTACACCGTCTCCGATGACCGCTGGGTCCTTGAATTCTACAACGAGCACAAGAACGACGACGTCCCGACGCTGGTCCATGCCGTCATGACCAACGAGCAAATGTGGGGCCAGGACCTGACCAAGGTTCCCGGCTTCGAGGAGGCCACCGTCAAGAATCTGACCAACATCCGCGAGAACGGCGCACTGGCCGCGTATGCTTCCTGCCTGTAAGCGTCCAAAGGCTTCTCCATCGGGAGAAGCTGTCGGCGCAGCCGACTGATGAGGGCCGAGTCTGCCGATATGGACCGTTTACGGTCTGCCCCCGCACACCCGCCCCTCATCCGGCCTTACGGCCACCTTCCCCCAAGGGGGAAGGCTTAAAACGTACCCCAGTGGGGCCGGAGGTTGCCCTCCGGCCCCACTTTTATCAGAAGCTAAGGAGACATCTTATGCCTATCGCCATTAAGATCAACCCCAAGGACAACGTCGTCGTCGCCCTGCATCCCATCGCCAAAGGCACGGCAGTCCCCGTCGATAACACCACCGTCACCGCCATTGAGGACATCCCCCAGGGCCACAAGATGGCCATTGCGCCCATCAAAAACGGCGAAAACGTCATCAAATACGGCTTTCCCATCGGCCACGCCACGGCGGACGCCGTGCCCGGCACCTGGATGCACACCCACAACATCCACACGAACCTTTCCGGTGAGATCGAGTACAGCTATCACCCCAATGTGCACCCGTTGACCCCTGCCGCGCCTGACACCTTCATGGGCTACCGCCGCAAGGACGGCCGCGCTGCCATCCGCAACGAGATCTGGATCATCCCGACTGTCGGCTGCGTCAACGACTGCGCCAAGGCGCTCGTGCGCGACAATCAGGACCTTGTGACCGGCAGCATCGACGGGCTGTATACCTTCACCCATCCGTTCGGCTGCTCCCAGACCGGCCATGACCACGCACAGACCCGCAAGCTGCTGGCATCTCTGGTGCGTCACCCCAACGCGGGCGCGGTTCTGGTGCTGAGCCTGGGCTGCGAAAACCTGACCCACGAGCAGTTCCTGGCCGAGCTGGGCGACTACGACCATGACCGCGTCAAGTTCCTGACCTGCCAGGACGTTGAGGACGAGCTGGTCGCGGGACGCGAGATCCTGAAAGAGCTGGCCGCCTACACCGCGCAGTTTAAGCGTAAGCCGATCCCTGCCAGCGAGCTTGTCGTCGGCATGAAGTGCGGCGGCTCGGACGGTTTGTCCGGCATCACCGCCAACCCGACGATTGGCCGTTTCAGCGATATGCTGTGCGCCCGCGGCGGCTCCACCGTGCTGACAGAGGTACCCGAGATGTTCGGTGCCGAGGGCTTCCTGATGGACCGCTGCCAGAACGAGCAGGTCTTTGAGAAGGCCGTCAGGATGATCAACGGCTTCAAAGAGTACTTCATCAGCCACAATGAGGTCGTCTACGACAACCCGAGCCCGGGCAACAAGCAGGGCGGCATCACGACGCTGGAGGACAAGTCCTGCGGCTGCGTGCAGAAGGGCGGCTCCGCGCCGATCATGGATGTCATCGACTACGGCGAGCCCGTCACCACCAAGGGCCTGAACATGCTGTACGGCCCCGGCAACGACCTGGTCTCCGCCACGGCGCTGACTGCTGCGGGTGCGCACATGGTGCTGTTCAGCACGGGCCGCGGCACGCCGTTTGGTGCCCCCGCGCCGACGCTGAAAATTGCCACCAACAGCCAGCTGGCCGCCAGAAAAAAGACCTGGATCGACTTCAACGCCGGTGTCGTCGCGGACGGCGAGCGCACGCTGGACGAGGCCGGTGCCGACCTGTACCAGCTCGTGCTGGACGTTGCCTCCGGCAAGCAGACCTGCGCCGAGAAGAAGGGCTTCCGCGAGATCTCGATCTTTAAGGATGGCGTTGTATTGTAAGCCTGTTTGTGGTATAATTAAACACGAAAAATCCACTACGCTGTAGGGGCCGGGCATGCCCGGCCCGCAACTTACCCGCAATCGGGTGCTTTCCACAAAGTTGCGGGCCGCACATGTGCGGCCCCTACGTGCATACAAAGGAGAGCCTTATCATGTCTACTCTGACTACCGGCACCTATGAAAAATACGGTGCTTCCTACAAGACCCTGACCCTGACCGACGGCGAGTACGCCTTCACCGTCACGCCCGAGAAGGGCGGCATGGCCACATCCTTCACCAAAAACGGCGACGAATACCTGTGGCTGCGCGACAAAAACTTCGAGTCCACGGATCGCCCGCGCTGCGGCATCCCCATCCTGTTCCCGAACTGCGGCAAACCGGACGACGGCGTGCACCACTTCAACGGCGCGGCCTATCCCATCGAGGTCCACGGCCTGGCCGACCTCGTGCCGTGGCAGGTCAAGAGCGCGGACGACACCGCCATTGAGCTGACCCTGACCCCCAACGGTCTGACAAAGTTCGTCTACCCGTTCGATTTTGCCCTGACCATGCGCTACACCCTGACCGGCAGCACCGCCACGCTGGCCCTGACCGTCGCCAACACCGGCGACAAGGCCCTGCCGTTCAGCGTCGGCTTCCACCCGTACTTCGCCGCCAGCAAGCTGGACAACGTCGCGTTTGACATCGACGCCGCCACCTGCAGCGAAAGCGCCAAGGGCGAGCAGCCCGCCGCGCCCGAGACCATCACCCTGACCCGTAAGGAGGGGAGTGCCGACTCCATCCGCCTGATGACCGGCGTCAAGAGCCCGATGCGCTTCACCGACTCCGGCAACGGCCACAAGGTCACGGTCAGCTTTGACGAGAGCGTTTTCACCAACGGCGTGCTCTGGCAGCAGGACGCCGAGAGCTTCGTCTGCATGGAGCCCTGGAACGGCTGGGCCAACTCCGTCAACGAGGCAGGCCATCACATCGAGCTGAACCCCGGCGAGAGCAAGGAGTTCAAGTGGAGCGTGACCATCGGGTAAAGCCCTCTTAGCGGGTCGTTTTGTAGGGAGGGGTTTTGACCTCTCCGCGGCGGCCCGGGAGATTCCCGCAAGCGTCCGTTTACCATACACTGCCGGGCCGGGCATGCCCGGCCCCTACCGTACAACAAAAAAAGGACATCCGCCCTTTCACGAGCGGATGTCCTTTTTATTGTTTGAAAGCTTCTTTGTTTACTTTCTTCTCGAAGAAAGTAAATCAGCCGGGCTGCTTGCCGATGTAGGCGAGGATGCCGCCGTCAACGTAGAGGATCAGGCCGTTGACGAAGTCGGAAGCCTCGGAGGCGAGGAAGACAGCGGGGCCGCCCAGATCCTCGGCCTTGCCCCAGCGCTCGGCAGGGGTCTTGGCAACGATGAACTGGTCAAACGGATGACGGCTGCCGTCGGGCTGGATCTCACGCAGGGGTGCGGTCTGCGGGGTGGCGATGTAGCCGGGTCCGATGCCGTTGCACTGGATGTTGTACTTGCCGTACTCGGAGGCGATGTTCTTGGTCAGCATCTTCAGACCGCCCTTGGCAGCGGCGTAGGCGGAAACAGTCTCGCGGCCCAGCTCGCTCATCATGGAGCAGATGTTGATGATCTTGCCGCCGCCCTGCTCGATCATATCGGGAATGACAGCCTTGGCGACGATGAAGGGGGCGTTCAGGTCAACGTCGATGACCTGACGGAACTGGGCAGCGGTCATCTCGATCATCGGGATGCGCTTGATGATACCGGCGTTGTTGACCAGCACATTGATGTGGCCGACCTCGGCGGTGATCTTCTTGACCATCTCATTGACGGCGTCCTCGTTGGTGACGTCGCAGACATAGCCGTGGGCTTCGATGCCGGCTTCCTTGTAGGCGGCCAGGCCCTTGTCGACCAGCTCCTGCTTGATGTCGTTAAAGACGATCTTGGCGCCGCAATTGGCCATAGCGGTGGCAATGGCAAAGCCGATGCCATAGGAAGCGCCGGTGACGAGGGCGACTTTACCGGTCAGGTCGAAGGATTTCGGGGTGCAAACAGACATGATGCAAAACCTCCTAAGTTTGTAACAGTCATATATTCCAGCGCCCATTACTGGGGCACGAGAATTAAAGTAAATAGTTGCGCATATCTTGCGCAAGTCAGCACAAAATATGTGCGTTTCTTGCGGTCAGCGCAAATCAGTTGTGGCGATATTATCCATATCATCGAACTCCATGTTCTCGCCGCCCATGGCCCAGATAAAGGTGTAATTCGATGTACCTACGCCGCTGTGGATGCTCCAGGACGGGCTGATGACTGCGTCATAGTTGTGCATGACAATATGGCGGGTCTCGGTGGGCTCACCGCACATGTGGAAAACGACCTGACCCTCGGGGACCTCAAAGTAGGTGTAGATCTCCATGCGGCGCTCATGGGTGTGGCTGGGCATGGTGTTCCAGTTGCTGCCGGGCTCCAGAGCGGTCATACCCATGGACAGCTGGCAGGTCTTGAGCACGCTGGGATGGATGAACTGGTTGATCGTGCGCTTGTTGCAGGTCTCGACGCTGCCCAGCGGGCGCTTGGCGGCCTGCTCGATGGTGATGAGCTTGTTCTCATAGCTGCAATGGGCCGGGGCAGAGACCATGTAGAACTTGGCCGGATGCTCCGGGTCGTCGCTCTTGAAGGTGACCTTCTGGTTGCCCTTGGTCAGGTACAGGCAGTCCTTGTAGTTCAGGTGATACTCCTTGCCATCCGCCGTGACCGTGCCGGCACCGTCACCGATGTTGAAGATGCCGATCTCGCGGCGCTCCAAGAAGTAGTGGGTGCCGAAGTTGGCCCATACATCAATGCCCTTGTCGATGGAGACCTCCTCGTGCACAGGCATGCAGCCCAGCGTGACCATGCGATCCACGTGGCTGTAGACGGCGACCATCTCATCTGCCTTGTACAGGCCGGTGATGAGCATTTCGTTGCGGGTCTCCTCGGTGGTGTAGCGCTTGAAATCACGCTGGTTGCAGGAATAACGAATATCCATACGGGAAATTGCCTCCTCATCAAGATGATTGTTAAAAAGCAAACATATTTTGCTATCGTTACATCTATTATACAGCATTCTGCGCCTACAACATAGTGGTAGAATTGTACAATTCTCGCTTATTATTCTTGTACAATCTAACGATGAATATTTTTCACTTTACAAATTAGCAAATTTCAACTATACTCATGTCAGTGTCTTGGCCGCAACGGCGCGGCCCGGCCCGATCCGGCAAGCCCGGGTCGGGCCCGACTATTGTCAAACAGAGAGGGAACAGCCCATGCTTACACTGGATAAAATCTACCATGCTAAGTTCGTCTTGAAGCAGGTTGCCCGCAAGACCGACCTGATCGCCGCCACACGCCTGTGCCCCGGCACCGATCTGTACCTGAAAACCGAAAACTTGCAGGTTACAGGCAGCTTCAAGGTCCGCGGCGCGTACTACAAAATCAGCCAGCTGTCCGCGGAGGAGCGCGCGAAGGGCGTCATTGCCTGCTCGGCGGGCAACCATGCGCAGGGCGTGGCGCTGGCCGCGACCCGTATGGGCATTAAAAGCGTTGTCTGTATGCCGGACGGTGCCCCTATTATGAAGGTAGAGAGCACAAAGCGCCTCGGTGCCGAGGTCGAGCTGGTCAAGGGCACCTACGACGACGCGCATGACCGCGCCGTGGAGCTGCAGGAGCAGACCGGCATGACCTTCATTCATCCTTATGATGACGAGCTGGTCATCGCAGGGCAGGGAACGATTGGTCTCGAGATCCTCGACCAACTGCCCGATGTGGACGCGGTCATCGTGCCTATCGGCGGCGGCGGTCTGATCTCCGGCGTGGCGTTCGCCATCAAGAGCCTGCGCCCCGAGGTAAAGATCTACGGCGTGCAGGCCGCGGGTGCGCCCAGCATGGAGCACGCCTTCCACGACCACAAATATGAAACGCTGGACAGCGCCGTGACCTTTGCCGACGGCATTGCGGTCAAGACGCCCGGCGAGACGACGTTCGACATGGTCAGCCAGTACGTGGACGAGATCGTTACGGTCAGCGAGGACGAGATCGCCGCGGCCATTCTGGCGCTGATGGAGAACCAGAAGCTCGTCGCCGAGGGCGCAGGTGCCACGCCGGTAGCCGCCGCACTGTTCGGCAAGCTGCCGCTGGCGGGCAAGAAAACGGTCTGCCTGATCTCCGGCGGCAACATCGACGTGAACATTCTGTCCCGCGTCATCACCCGCGGCCTTGTTATGAGCGGGCGCAAGACGAACCTGATGATCGCGCTGGAGGACAAGCCCGGCCAGCTGAGCCTGGTCAGCGACATTGTCTCCGCCTGCGGTGCGAACGTCGTCAGCGTCCACCATGACCGCAGCGATGCGAACATGGCCATCACGAGCTGCTTCCTGAAGCTCGGCCTCGAAACGCGAGATGCCGCGCAGCTCGAGACCATTAAGCAAAAGCTGACGGAGGCAGGGTTTAAGCTGGTGACGGAGCGCGCCTGATTCTTATGCTATGTAGGGGCGGAGAAATTTTATACCTTGACGCCCGCCGCCAGCAGCTCCACAAACTGCTTGGCTACGCGCGGGCTGCGGCCACCGGCGCGCAGGGCAAAGGCGGCACCCTTGATAAAGAGCTGGTCGCTGGGCATCTGGACATTGTACTGCTTCGCCAGCTCCAGCAGGATGCGGTCATAGCGGTCCTTGTCAGGCTGCTGGAACGTCACCGTCAGGCCGAACCGGGCCGACAGGCTCATAAGCTCCTGCCGGGTGTCCATCGCGTGCAGGTCGTCGCCGCTGCGGTCCGCCATCGTCTCCTTGACGAGGTGGCGGCGGTTGCTTGTGGCGTAGACCGCCACATTATGGCTGCGCCCGCCGACGCCGCCCTCCAGGATCGCCTTCAGCGCCGCAAAGTTGTCATCGTTGGAGGCAAAGCTCAAGTCATCAATAAAGAGGATGAATTTCAGCGGGTTCTTAGCCAGCTCGTCCATCAGGGCGGGGATCTGGTAGAGCTGGTTCTTCTTCACCTCGATCAGGCGCAGGCCGTCGGGCGCAAACTCGTTGGCAATGGCCTTTACCGCGCTGGATTTGCCGGTACCGGCGTCGCCGTACAGCAGCACATTGTTGGCGGGCATCCCGGCCAGCAGGGCGCGGGTGTTGGCGATGACCTTCTCCCGCTCCTGCTCATAGCCCGGCAGCTCGTCGAGGCGCTGGGGGTCGGGGTAGCGCACCGGCACCAGCTGGCCGTTCTCGACCGTGAAGACGTGGTGCTTGGCGAACATGCCGTAGCCTTTTTTGCCCACCTCGCTCATCCGCTGGGCGTAGGCGGCGTGGAGGTCGATGGCCTTCGTCTCCCACCGGGGCAGGAAAGGCAGCTTGTCGGCGGCACCGGCGGCGTCCAGAAGCTCGTCCAGCGTCAGGCTGCACAGCTGCCGCAGGAAGTCCAGCTCATTGTCCAGTGCAGTCTGCAAGACGGGCGGCACTTCGCTGACAGCCGCCTGCCGGACGCAGACCGTCTCGGCTTCGAGAACGGCAGCGGAAAGGTATTCGCCGAAATTGGTGGTGTGCTCGAAGAGGGCTGCTTCGAAGGAAGCGGCAGCGTCGCACACGGCTCCCGTGTTCTGGGGGGCAGCGGCCATCCGGTCGGTGAGGTCAACAAATTTTGCAATGACGTCATCGTCCAGCAGGGCGCGGAAGATGACCAGCCCGTGGAGCCGGGCGTTCCATTCTGTGAGGTTCATAATATCCCTTTCTATGATATAATTGGCTCTCCCTTTGGGCGAGCTGGCGCGGGAGCGCCTGAGAGGGCAAGCACTGTGCGATAAAGCCCACCGCACAGCGATAGGCAGGCTCTTTGTCAGAGTGATACGATCGCTGAGCTTGTGAGGCTTTGCCGGCGGCCTTGCCCTCTCCGTCATCGCAGGCGATGACACCTCTCCCAAAGGGAGAGGCTATGCTTTAAGTAAAGTCGGTTACTCAGAATTATACAGCGATGTAAGGCCCTGCGCAAGATGGTGTTTAATTATCTTCATGTTTGCCATGATTCACGTTACAAATCGTC
>OISY01000372.1_pt1 | contig 12458 bp, 12 predicted proteins | sample 1586631 | NCBI WGS metagenome assembly OISY01 (sample SAMN02675049, study PRJEB24791) | human gut metagenome, SKBSTL061 | isolation source: stool | host: Homo sapiens | place: USA | reverse complement strand
ATCTCAGATTTGATTGATTCATTTTCCCACTCGTAAGTTGAGTAGAAATATGGTGTTGATGACTCGAACTCAGCCGCACAGGTATCAACCATCTTGTAAACAGGAACAATGTTATTTTCCAAACGTGTCGCACGAACTTGGTCAGCTGTTTGATTCCAAAGATCAGCAATCTTACGATCAGAGAAACCGTTACGTTTAGCTTCTTTCAGAACATCAACATCGCCTACGTGAGTAGCCAATTCTTGTTCCAATTCAAAGATATGGAGCAATTTGTCAAGGAAGAAGATATCAATCTTAGTCAACTCTGACAATTCTTCAATAGTGTAACCACGGCGGATGGCTTCAGAAAGGTAGAAGAGACGGTCGTCTTGAGCTTTGACAATCTTTTCAACCAAGGCGTCGTCTGTGACGTCCGCAAGCTCAGACATTTCATTGTGGTAAACACCGATTTCAAGTGAACGGCAGGCTTTAAGTAGTGACTCTTCGATGTTACGACCGATAGCCATAACTTCACCTGTGGCTTTCATCTGAGTACCAAGACGACGTTCACCGTGTTCAAATTTATCAAATGGGAAACGTGGAATCTTAGCAACCACATAGTCAAGAGCTGGCTCAAACATAGCGTAAGTTGTACCAGTGACTGGGTTAATCATTTCATCAAGTGTCAAACCAACAGCAATCTTGGCTGCCAATTTGGCGATTGGGTAACCAGTTGCTTTTGAGGCAAGGGCTGATGAACGTGAGACACGTGGGTTTACTTCGATAACATAGTACTTGAAGCTATTAGGGTCAAGAGCCAACTGTACGTTACAACCACCCTCAATTTTAAGGGCACGAATAATCTTCAAGCTGGCATCACGAAGCATTTGGTTTTCAATATCTGACAAGGTTTGCGTTGGAGCAAATACAATTGAGTCCCCTGTGTGGATACCAACTGGGTCAAAGTTTTCCATGTTACATACCACAAGAGCATTGTCTGCGGCATCACGCATAACTTCATATTCGATTTCCTTGAAACCAGCGATAGAACGTTCAATCAAACATTGGGTTACTGGTGACAATTTCAATCCATTTTCAGCGATTTCACGAAGTTCTTCTTCGTTGGCACACATACCACCACCAGTACCACCAAGGGTAAAGGCTGGACGAACGATAACTGGGTAGCCAATCTCTGTCGCAAAGGCAACTGCTTCTTCAACTGTATTGACGATTTCAGATTCTGGAATAGGTTGTTCCAAATCTTCCATCAATTGTTTGAAGAGGTCACGGTCTTCGGCTTGGTCAATGGCAGACAATTTTGTTCCCAAAAGCTCTACTCCAAGCTCTTCAAGAATACCAGCTTTTGACAATTCCATTGCCATGTTCAAACCAGTTTGTCCACCAAGTGTTGGCAAGAGAGCATCAGGACGCTCTTTACGAAGAATACGTGTGACAAATTCAAGCGTAATTGGTTCAATGTAAACCTTATCTGCGATTTCTTTATCAGTCATGATTGTCGCAGGGTTAGAGTTGACAAGGACAACACTGTAACCTTCTTCTTTCAAGGCCAAGCAGGCTTGCGTACCAGCGTAGTCGAACTCAGCAGCCTGACCAATGATGATAGGGCCGGAGCCAATGACCAGCACCTTTTTGATTCTGGGATCCTTGGGCATTTCAGCGCACCTCCTTTTTTGCTGCTTTGACGTTGTTCAGGAAGCGGTCGAACAGGAACTCCGTGTCTTTGGGGCCGCCGTTGGCTTCCGGGTGGAACTGAACCGTGAAGCAGTTCCACTTCTTGTACTTGATGCCCTCGCAGGTGCCGTCGTTGGCGTTCACCTGTGCCACCTCGCCCATCTCGGCGGGCAGCTCCTCGCCCACGACCGCATAGCCGTGGTTCTGGCTGGTGATGAAGGTGCGGCCCGACTCAAAATCAGTGACAGGCTGGTTGGCACCGCGGTGGCCATACTTCAGCTTCATGGTCTTGGCACCGGCGGCCAGAGCGGAGAGCTGGTGGCCGAGGCAGATGCCGAAGGTGGGGATGTTCAGCTCAAAGATGTGCTTGAGGTTCTCGATGACCTCCACCGGCTCGGCGGGGTCGCCGGGGCCGTTGGACAGCATGATGCCGTCCGGGTTCAGGGCAGCTACTTCCTCAGCGGTGGCAAAGGCGGGCATGACCGTCACCTTGCAGCCGCGCTTGACAAGGCAGCGCACGATGTTGCGCTTACAGCCGTAGTGCATCAGCACGATATGGTTCTCGCCTTCCGGGTTGAACACCTCGGGAGCGGCGCAGGTCACGTTCTTCACAGCATCGGTCACGGCATAGGCGCGGATCTCGGCCAGCAGAGCCTCGGTCTCGGCCTTGTTGGCCGGATCGGCGGGGTCAAAGGTGGTCAGGATGGCACCGTTCATCACGCCGCTCTCCCGGATGATACGGGTCAGGTGGCGGGTGTCGATGCCCTCGATGCCGATGGTATTGTTTTTCTTCAAAAAGCTGTCCAACGTCTCCTCACAGCGCCAGTTGGAGGGGGTGGTGCAGGCCTCGCGCACAATGTAGCCCTTGGCCCAGATGCGGTCCGACTCCATATCGTCCTTGTTCATGCCGTAGTTGCCGATGAGGGGATAGGTCTGGGTGATGATCTGGCCGTAGTAGCTGGGGTCGGTCAGGGTCTCCTGAAAGCCCACCATGCCGGTGGAGAACACCACCTCGCCCACGGTCACGCCCTGCGCGCCCACGGACTGTCCGGCAAAGACCATGCCGTTTGCCAAAAGAAGATATGCGTTCATAGTTTTCCTCGTTTCAACCATTACAGGGTCTGCTTTGCTTCCTGCTTCATCTTGCGGCTGCCCAGATGCACCAGCGGCAGCTTGCCCTCCTTGCAGATGGGGCACTCCTCCGGGGTATAGTTGGGCAGGTCCAGCTTCAGGGCGCTGGCCAGAATGGGGATGGGAGACGGAGCTTCGGGCTTGGTGCGGTCCACCACGCAGGTGATGCCAAGGCAGATGCCGCCGGCCTCTTCGATGACGCGCTTGGTCTCCAGAGAGGAGATACCGGTGGTCACCACGTCCTCGGCGATGATGCACTTTTCACCCGGGTGGATGGCAAAGCGCTTCAGGGTCATCACGTTGTCCACGCGCTCGGTGAAGATGGCGCGCTTGCCGGTCTGGCGGGCCAGCTCGTAAGCATAGACGATGCCGCCCATGGCAGGTCCCACGATGACATCCACATCCAGCTTCTTGATCTGATCGGCCACAGCCTTCATTACCTCGGCGCAGCGGTCAGGGTACTGCTGCAGGTAGGCCATCTGGCAGTATGCGCTGGAATGGCGGCCGGAGGAGAGCAGGAAATGGCCCTCCAGGAATGCGTCACAGCTCTTCAGAATTTCAAGTGCTTCACTCATTGTACTTCTCCCTCTCTTTTTAGTGGTGTATATTCCTTTGGGTGGTATTGTACCACGCTTTTACGTTATTTGCAAATTTATGCGCTAAGTTTTATTTTATGCGCATAATTGTATATATTTTATGGATATATCAGCTTTTATTCTGCATGACGGGCGCAGCCGCGGATCTCGTCCAGCGTTTTCACTCCGTTCTTGTCCATCCATGCTGCCATCTCGTTTGCAATAGTCTCCATGGCGCGGGGGTTTGCAAAGTTTGCAGCGCCCACCTGCACTGCGGCAGCGCCTGCCATGATGAACTCCAGTGCGTCACGGCCGGTGGCAATGCCGCCCAGACCCACCACCGGGATGTTCACTGCACCCACAGCCTGCCAGACCATGCGCAGGGCAATGGGCCGCACCGCCGGGCCGGACAGACCGGCAAAGATGTTGTTGAACACCGGCTTGCGCTTTTCCAGATCGATGGCGCAGGCCTGGAAGGTGTTGGTCAGGCTGATGGCATCCGCACCGGCGGCCTCCACAGCCTTGCACATCTCGGGGATGTTCTCTGCCTGGGGGCTCAGCTTGACCATCAGGGGCTTTTTGCAGGCAGCGCGCACCATGCGCACCACCTCACCGGCAGCTTCGGCTTTCACGCCGTAGGCCATGCCGCCCACCTTGACGTTGGGGCAGGAGATGTTCAGCTCCACGATGTCCACTGCGCTCTCGCTCAGCATCGCAGCGCCTTCCACATACTCTTCCTCGCTGTGGCCGCCAAGGTTTGCAATGGCCACCGTGCCGTACTTCTGCTTCAGTTCCAGCATCTCGGGCAGCTCCACGTCAATAAAGTGCTGCACGCCGGGGTTCTGCAGGCCGATGCTGTTGATGAGGCCGGAGGGGGTCTCCCACAGGCGCTCGCCCTTGTTGCCGTACTGGCCGTGCAGGGTCAGGCCCTTGCCGGAGATGCCGCCGATCTTGGAAAAATCGGCCAGCTCCTCGTACTCCACACCGTAGCCCACAGTGCCGGAAGCGCCGATGACCGGGCTGTTCATCACAAAGCCCAGCAGGTTTGTTTTCAGGTCAGCCATCAGAAGAACACCTCCGTTGCATCAAAGACCGGGCCATTCTTGCACACGCTCTTGCCCTCGCCGCCCTTGGTCTCGCAGGTGCAGCCAAGGCAGGCACCAATGCCGCAGGCCATCTTCTTTTCCAGGCTCACGAAGCAGGGGGTGCCCTTTTCGGCACAGATCCGGGCAGCGTTTTTCATCATCACGGTGGGGCCGCAGATCAGCACGGCATCGTAATCTGCCGGGTCATACAGCTGGGTCACAAAGCCGTGGAAGCCCACCGTGCCGGTATCGGTGGAGACCTTTACCACATTTGCGATGGTGCGGTACTCCTCCATGCAGTAGGGGGTATCCCGGAAGCCGAAGAACACGTCCGGCTTAATACCGGCAGCTGCCAGTTCCCGGGTGACCTGATACATGGGGGCGGTGCCAATGCCGCCGCCCACCACAGCGATCTTATGGTATTGTTCGGCCAGGGCCGGGATATCAAAGCCGTTGCCCATGGGGCCGGTGAGCTGGAAGCTGTCACCCTTTTTCAGGGCAGTCAGCCTGCGGGTCCCCTCGCCCACGACGGCGTACAGGAACTCGACGGTCTGGGTCTCGGCATCCCACTTGTGGACGCTGATGGGCCGGGACAGGAAGGGCGCTTCATCTGCGCCCCAGGAGCGCAGGGTGAAGAACTGGCCTGCGTGGGGGGCGTGGTCGCGGTCCGGCCACACCACGGTCAGCAGGCGGATGTCCGGGGCAATGACCTCATTGCGCAGGACGGTGGCTTCACAGCAGGCTGCACGCATGAGCAATGGCCTCCTTCATGTTCACACACTCGTTGTAAGCGGCCTCGTCAAAGGCAGTGCCCGGCTGCTTTTTGTAAGCCAGCAGGATGCCGCGGCTGGAGTTGACCACGCCGCCGTTGCCCTTGGTCAGGTACTGGGCAATATCCTCCGCCTTGCCGCCCTGTGCGCCGTAGCCCGGGATGAGGAAGAAGCTGTCCTGATACTTGGCGCGGATCTCGGTGGCCTCCTCGATGTGGGTGCCGCCGATGACCAGACCGATGGAGGAGTAACCGTGCTCGCCCATGTAGTCCTTGCCCAGAGCGTTCAGCTTGTCGCCCACCAGATCGTAGACGTGGCGGCCGTCTGCCAGCTTCTCATACTCAAAGTCCTTGGCACCGCCGTTGGAGGTGCGGCAGAGGACGAACATGCCCTTGCCCTGCTTTTCGGCATAGGGCAGGTAGGGGCTGATGGAATCCAGACCCATGTAGGGGGCCAGGGTGACGAAATCAGACTCGAAGTCGCCGGTGAAGTGGCCCATGGCGTACATCTCGGCGGTCTTGGCGATATCGCCGCGCTTGATATCGGCGATGACAGGGATACCGGCCTCGCGGACAGCGGCCAGGGTCTCGGCGTAGGCCTTCATGCCCTCCAGACCCAGGGACTCGTAGTATGCGATCTGCACCTTGTAGCAGCCAGCCACAGCCTTGGTGGCATCGATGAGCTTCTTGTTGAAGCGGACGATGTTCTCCCCCTTGGTCAGGGCGGTGTCCACAAAGTCAGCGGGCAGGTAGCTGAAATCAGTGTCCAGACCCACACACACCGGGCCGCGGGCTGCAACTGCTTCGTAAAGCTTGTCCATGTTTGTCATTGTCGGGTTCCTCCATACTCTCTTATTACGAATTAAACCTCTCAGTCAGCGCTGACGCGCTGCCAGCTCCCCTAGTAGGGGAGCCCTTGGCAAAACTGTCAACTTCGGTGGGAGCCAGGTTTACGTTCCCGGGTTCACCGGTGCCAGATGCTTCCGGCTGCGCAGCACCTGTCTTGCCTCCCCTATCAGGGGAGGTGGCAAAGCCGTCAGGCTTTGACGGAGAGGTTTGGCAACAACTTATGAGGTATACTATGGAACCGATCACCGTAAACTATAAAGTATTGGACCCCCGGGCCAAGGTGCCCGCCTATGCAACGCCGGGGGCAGCGGCGGCCGACCTGTGCGCCGTGCTGGATGAGCCCATGACACTGGCCCCCATGCAGCGGGCGTTGGTGCCCACCGGCCTTGCCATCGAGCTGCCCGGCCCCCACGCTGTGGCGCTGGTCTATGCCCGCAGCGGCCTTTCCATCAAGCACGGCCTGTGCATGGCAAACGGCGTGGGCGTGGTGGACAGTGACTACCGCGGGGAGCTGAAGGTGCCCATGATCAATCTGGGCACCGAGGCCTATACCATCCAGCCCGGTGAGCGTGTGGCACAGCTCTGCATTGCACCGGTGTATACCGCTGCCTTTGCTCAGGCGGCCGAACTGGGGGATACCCAGCGCGGCGCGGGCGGCTTTGGCTCAACGGGGAAGTGAAGCGTATGAAAGATCTGATCCTGGCTTCCCAGAGCCCCCGACGGAAAGAACTGTTGAGCCTGTACACGACGGATTTTACCGTTTGCGTCAGCGATTTTGACGAGGATGCCGTGACGGCGGATACCCCCGCCCGGCTGGTGGAACAGCTTGCCCGGGGCAAGTGCCTTGCTGTGGCCAAGGAACACCCCGGTGCCGTGGTGCTGGGCTGCGATACCGTGGTGGATGTGAACGGCGAGGTGTTCGGCAAGCCTCACAGCCCGGACGATGCCAGAAGGATGCTCCGCGCGCTGTCCGGCGCGACCCACTATGTGCACACCGGTGTCTGCGTTTCCGATGGCACCCGCACCGAGAGCTTTGTGGATACCTGCAAGGTCACCTTTTTCCCGCTGAGCGAGGAGGAGATCGAGCGGTACGCCGCCACAGAGGAGCCATACGATAAGGCCGGTGCCTACGCCATCCAGGGCCGCGCGGCGGTCTGGCTGGATGCCATTGAGGGTGATTATTACACCATTATGGGCCTGCCCGTCAGCCGGACGGTCCGCCTGCTTGAACAGTTCTGACAGTTTGCGCGGCGGAACGCGCAGAAAAATGAAAAATACGGAAAAACTTGACAAAACGCTTGAGAAAACGTTGACTTGCGGCTATAATAGAAACGTGTTATTCTGCGATAGGCGGTCAAACCCTGTGGAGTTTGGGCTGCTGTGCGTTTTGGAATAGACCGGAAATACGAAGGAGAGCTTCATTATGAGTTTTTTGTCAAAGGACGTTGGCGTTGATCTGGGTACTGCCAATACCCTGGTTTACATGAAGGGCAAGGGCATCATCATGCGGGAACCCTCGGTCGTGGCTGTGGATACCAAGACCGATGAGGTGCGCTGCGTGGGTGCTGAGGCAAAGGCTGTCATCGGCCGTACCCCCGGCAGCATCGTGGCAGTCCGCCCCCTGAAGGATGGTGTCATCGCCGATTTCGATATCACGGCAAATATGCTGGAGAACTTCCTGAAAAAGGCCTGCGGCAACAGCATGTTCTCCCGCCCCCGCGTGGTCATCTGCATCCCCTCGGGCGTGACCGAGGTGGAGCGCCGCGCTGTGCGTGAGGCAACCCTCAAGGCCGGTGCCCGTCAGGTCTCCGTCATTGAGGAGCCCATGGCTGCTGCCATCGGCGCGGGCCTGCCCATCAGCGAGCCCACCGGCAGCATGATCGTGGACATCGGCGGCGGCACCGCTGAGATCGCAGTCATCTCTCTGGGCGGCATCGTGGCCTCCCGCAGCGTCCGGATGGCCGGTGATATGTTCGATCAGGCCATCATCGCTTTTATCAAGCGCAAGTATAACCTGCTCATCGGTGAGCGCACTGCCGAGCAGATCAAGATCGAGATCGGCTCTGCCTACCCGATGGACCCCGAGATGACCCTCGAGATCAAGGGCCGCAACCTCGTGGACGGCCTGCCCAAGAACATCGTCGTCCACTCTGAGGATGTGCGCGAGGCCCTGCTGGAGTGCCTGGTCAAGATCACCAGCGCCATCAAGGAAACGCTGGAGCGCACCCCGCCGGAGCTGAGTGCGGATATCATCGACCGCGGCATTACCCTGACCGGCGGCGGCGCTCTGCTGCGCGGTCTGGATCAGCTGATCCAGAGCGAGACCGGTATTGATGTGCATATTGCGGAGGATCCGCTGGACTGCGTGGCCAAGGGTGCCGGTGCGGTGCTGGATCATGTGGACGTGCTGCATGATGTGCTGGACACCGATGGAGGACATATGTAAGAGCGGCTCTCTGGGGAGAGTGCTGCTCAGAATGCGGAAAAGTTTCAGACACAGCAGCTGTGCGTTTTTCCGCTGCAAACACTGCATCTTGCGCGGATGGCACGGCTGTCCGCGCTTTTTTCATGCAAGGGCCTGCGGTAGGACGCGGGCATCCCGACAGGAGGGAAGGACCCTTTGAAAGATTTTTTTGATACTTGGAAATTCAAGATCCTTGTGGCCGTGGCGGTATTTCTGGTGGGCATCATGGCCTACGCCGGTGCCAACGGCCGCCTGACTGCCGCTCCGCAGGAGCTGCTGAGCGTGGCGGCTGCTCCATTCCAGAAAGTGGCTGCTGTGGTCAGCGGCGGCGTGGCCTCCCTGTGGGAAAAGTATACCAGCATCGATGACGTGATGGCTGAGAACGAGACGCTCAAGGCCGAAAACGCCGAGCTGCGCCAGCAGATGGTGGATTACGACCGCGTCAAGGCCGAGAACCAGGCCTACAAGGCACTGGAAAGCATCCAGAGCCAGCGGCCAGAGATGAGCTATCTTTCCAGCTTTGTCATTGGCCGTGACCCGCTGGATTCCTTCTATGGCTTCCCACTGGACCGCGGCACGCTGGATGGCGTGGCCGTCAACGATGCCGTGGTCAGTGACCAGGGCTACCTGCTGGGCATGGTGGTGGAGGCTGAGCCCACCAGCTGCAAGGTGATGACCATTCTTCACCCCAACTTCAACGCGGCGGGCGTGGTATCCCGCACCCGTGACAACGGCATCGTCACCGGCAGCTCCGAATATGCCGCCGATGGCTTGTGCGTGCTGACCAACCTTGCGCGCAACACCCTGACGGAGAAAAGCGACCAGGTGGTCACCACCGGGCTGGGCGGGGTGTTCCCGGCTGACCTGCTGGTGGGCGTGGTACAGGAACTGGTGCCCGAGGTCAGCGGCAAATCGACCATTGCCGTCATCAAACCCGGTACCGACCCCCGCACGGTGCGCCATGCGTTCATCATTACCAGTTTCTGAGGAGGGACCCTGATGGAATCACGCCGGAAACGCAGCCGGGGCCAGATCGTCAAATGGATCTGCTATGCGCTGCTGGGCCTTCTTTGTGCTGTTTTGCAGACCGCGCCCGGGCTGTTCCAGTTCGGGGCGGCAAAGCCGCTCTGGCTGCTGCCGCTGGCGCTGGCGGTCGCCGTGTTTGAGGGCGAGTTCGCCGGGGCTGTCTTTGGGGCGGTCTGCGGCCTGATGTGGGACTGGCTGGCCGGGCGCACCGTGGGCATGCTGGCGCTGGAGCTGCTGCTGCTCTGCTTTGCCGTTTCGGCGGTGATGCAGCTCTACTTCAAGAATTCGGCCGCCAACTTTGCACTCATTGCGTCTGCTGCCGCCCTGCTGGTGCTCACGCTGGACTGGCTGTTTTTCTACTACATGCCCGGTTACAGCGGTGCGGCCAGCCGCTGGCTGTGGTTCGTGCTGCCCACGGCGGCGCTCTCGGTGCCCGTCTGCTTCCCTCTGTTCGGGGTCGTGCGCCGCATCCACGAAGAATTTAAGATCGACAACGGCGTGGTGTAACGCACCCCGCGCCGGAAGGAGAATCCATGAACCAAGAAGAACGGAAAACCGCCATCCGGCGGATGCGTGTTCTCGTTGCCGCCGCCTGCATCCTGATGCTGCTGTACGGGCTGCGGCTCATCTTTTTGCAGCTGGTCAACGGAGACGATTTCAAATCCCAGGCCACCAACACCACCGACTACAAGTTTACGGTCACGGCGGCACGCGGTGACATTGTGGACAGCCGGGGGGAGCGCATTGCCACCAGCGTCACGGGCTACAACGTGGTGCTCAACAAGCTGCTGATGGGAGACGAAGATCTGGACGGGATGCTCCAGAAGATCGTCGAGCTGCTGCGTGCCAACGGCGAGAGCTGGAACGATACTCTGCTCATCAGCCAGCCGGATGCAGCGGGCAATTATACCTTTACCGCCGAAGAGGGCAGCACCAGGGATCAGAAAGCCCTTGCCGCCATGAAGGACAATCTTGGTTTACAGCAGTATGCAACGGCCAATGATGTGATGGAGAAGCTGGTGGAGGACTACGACCTTGCCAGCTATCCGCTGAGCTGGCAGCGCACGCTGGGCGGCATCCATTATGAGATGCAGCTGCAGGCGTTCTCCAATGTGAACAACTTTATCATGGCGGAAAACGTCAGCGAGGCCACCGTGGCGACCATCAAGGAGAACAGCCTGACCATGCCCGGCGTGGAGATCGTGGAGACCAGCACCCGCAGCTACGATGAGGGCAGCATCATCCCCCATGTGCTGGGCCGTGTGGGCAAGATCACCGCCGAAAAGTGGAAGGTGACCGACGAAAACGGTCAGGTGACCTATCCGCTCAAGGAAAAAGGCTATAACATGAACGATGTGATCGGCATCTCCGGCCTTGAGTCCGTGTACGAGGACGAGCTGCGCGGCAAGGACGGCGTGGAGACCATCACCCGCAATTCGGACGGCGTGATCGTGGACACCAAGATCACCACCGTGCCGGAGCCGGGGCATACCGTGCAGCTGACCATCAACAGCGACTTTCAGCGGGCGGTGGACAAGGCCCTTGCCAACAATATCGACATGATCAACCGGGTGTACAACACCGGCGATATGAAAGCTGCCGCCGTCGCTGCGGTGGTGCTGGACGTAAAGGACGGCAGCGTGCTGGCGGCTGCAAACTACCCCAGCTTTGACCAGAATCTGTACGCCACCAACTATTCCGAGTACAGCGCCGACCCCAGCCTGCCCCTGTTCAACCGGGCGCTGCAGGGCCTGTACACCCCCGGCTCCACCTTTAAGCCTGCGGTGGCGGTGGCAGCGCTGGACAGCGGCCTGATCAACCAGTACTCCACCGTCAACTGCACCGGCGTGTACACCTATTATAAGGACTACCACCCCCGCTGCACCCGCCACGGCCACAGCGGCAACATTGACGTGGTCACTGCCATCAAGTGGAGCGGCAACATCTTCTTCTACGACGTGGGCCGCCGCCTGACCAGTGACGTCTACAATGCCTACGCCTACAAGCTGGGTCTTGGGCAGCGCACCGGCGTGGAGGTAAACGAGGCCGTGGGACGGCTGACCAAAAAGACAGACAAAAACTACAGATCATCGCTGGATATTCAGGCCGCCATCGGGCAGGGCAACACGGTAGTAAGCCCCATCCAGCTGGCTACCTACGCCGCCACGCTGGCCAACAACGGCGTGCGCTACCGTACCCATTTTGTCAAGGCCATTCTGGACACCAACACCGGCGAGGTGCTCAGCGAGACCCAGCCGGAGGTGATGGATGTCATCGAGGGCAACGGCAACACCTTTGCGCTGGTGCGGCAGGGCATGACACTGGTGCCCAGCACCATCAGCGGCAAGATCTCCAGCTATCCCATTGCCATCGCCTGCAAGACCGGTACCCCCCAGCGCAGCGAGACCTACGCTTCGGGCAAGCACTACCTGAACGCCATGATGATCGCCTATCTCCCGGCAGACGACCCGGAGATCGCCATCGGCATTACGGTGGAGTACGGCGGCTACGGTGCCCGTACCGGTGATCTGGTGGTGGATATCGCCAACGCCTATTTTGCCATGAAGGACGGCACGCTGGAGGTTGACCCCTATGTAGACCCGCGCACCGTGGTGCAGGAGGACGCCGCAGCGGCAGATACCGCCGCCCAGACCGCCCCGGATGCTGCGAATGATGCACAGACCGATGCAGCCGCCGCAGAACCGCAGCAGACGACCGCGCCCGTAGGGGTGACAGAGGAAGAAAACAACGATGTACTGCTTGCACAGTAAGGCGCAGCTGCGTGCAAAGTGCTGAACTTGAACGAAAATTTGAATATTGTGTCCAAAAACCTGTTGTAAATGAGTTGCGTTTGTGATATCATGTATAACAAAGGAAATTTATCAAGC
>OISY01000367.1_pt1 | contig 12570 bp, 8 predicted proteins | sample 1586631 | NCBI WGS metagenome assembly OISY01 (sample SAMN02675049, study PRJEB24791) | human gut metagenome, SKBSTL061 | isolation source: stool | host: Homo sapiens | place: USA | reverse complement strand
TATTAGTGGTATAGGGGAAGAATGGCGATTACCGCCGGGCAGAGGGCCGGGCATGCCCGGCCCCTACAGGGCAGCGCATTCGTAGGGGCGCATTCTATATGCGCCCGCACAGGCTGCCCGCTCCCCCCTTCTCGGTTCGTCCAATACAGCAAGCAACCGCCCTTGGCGGGCGGTCACCTGCGTTTCACAACGGTAAGTTGAACTTAGTTCAGCTCGAGGTTGTTCAGCTCAGACTTGTAGGTCCAGTACGGGGTCTGATCCTTCGCGATGGTGTCGATGTTGACACGCTCGGTGGAGAAGATCGTAGCCTCGCTGCGCTGGTAGACGGGCAGCTCGACGCCCCAATCCAGGATGATCTCCATGGCCTCTTTGTACATGGCCTTGCGGGCCTCCTGGTCGGTGGTCGCGCGGGCAGCCATGATCAGCTCGTCCAGGTCAGTGTCGTTGATGGCGTAGTAGTTGGTAGCGCCCTGGCTGTGGTACAGCTGGTACATATCGGGGTCATTGGTGGACTGCCAGGCAGCGACCCAGCCCTCGGCAGCGCCGGACTGATAGGAAGCGAACAGGTCAGAAGCGTTGGCCATATCGTTGACAGTCAGGGTGAAGCCGATGGTCTTGAGAGCGGCGGCAGCGTTGGTCAGGGTCTGGAAGGAGGGGTGATCACCGTTGCCGGAAGCACCGATGTTGATCTGATACTCCATCTTGGCACCGGCAGGAGCGGCAGTGATCTGACCGTTCGCGACGGTGTAACCGGCAGCCTCGAAGTAGCCCAGGGCAGCCTGCAGAGCGGCGGCGTACTTGTCCTCGCTCTTCATGTCGGAGGTGTAGATCTCGTTGCCGTCCACGTCGGTGGAGTAGGCGATCTGGTAGCCGTCGTCGGTGACGGACGGGGCAGCCCAGGAGGTGTTGGAGATCGGGTAGTTGATAACGGTGGCGGTGTCGCCGTAGTAGGAGTCGATGCCCTCATCGCGGTAAGCGGCGATGACGGTCATGATGGCCTTGCGCAGGTCCTTGGAGGCCTCGGAGGCAGGGTCGCCGCCCACGTTGACGTTCTTGGCGCTCAGGGCGATGTAGCCGTAGCCGCGGTTGTCCTTCAGGCGGGTGGTGATGACGGGGCCATCCTCACCCTCGGCGCCGTTGATGTCGGCGATCTGGTCAGCAACCTCCAGAGAGTAGGAAGGATCTGAGATGTCGATGGTGCCGGCCTGAACGCCGGTGATCTTATCAGCCTCCTGGGTCTCCTTCATGTTGACGTGGGCGACCTTGGGTGCGCCGTCATAGTAGGAGGGGTTGGCATCCAGATAGACAACGCCGTCGCTGTACTTGGAGAAGGTAAACATACCGGCACCCAGGGGAGCGCTGGTCTTGGCGCGGACGCTGCTCAGGTCGCCCTTGGTAAAGCCGAAGGAGTTGTTGTCGTAGTCGTACAGGCTCTCATCGCCGTAGTAGTGCAGCGGGGCGATGGGCATCTGCAGCTGGTAGATCATGGTGGTGGACAGCTCGGTGGTGGTCAGCGTCATGCTGTAGTCACCGGTCTTGACGATACCGGCCACAGAAGCAACGGCGTCACCGACGTTGACACCGGTGGTGGAGTAGGCGTAGACGTCCTCGGGGATCAGGTCAGACAGGGCGGTACCGGCGGTCTCGGCCTCCATGGCAGAGAAGTTCCAGTCGTAGTTTGCGCCGATCAGCTCGAACATATCCTTCGCGGTTGCGCCTGCGGGCAGCTCGCCAAGGTTCCAGGCTGCGGCGGCACCGGCAGCATCGTTAGCGTCGGCGGCAGCGCCGCTCTCAACGCACTTGTCGATGATCTCCTGGGCAAACTTCACACCGCCGTCGTTGACAGCGTCCCAGAAAGCCTTCTGCTGCTCGGCAGTGAATTTCGTGTTGTCGGTGTTGTCCTCGCCGGCCTCAGCGATCAGCTTGGACAGCGTGGTCATGGAGCTGCGGTACTCGTCCAGACCAACGATGGGGGTAGAGTACATGGTTACAGAACCATCATACGTAGGATCGAGGAAAACATACATCGAGAAGATGACGTCGTCGATGGTGACAGGCTCACCGTCGGAGAACTTCAGGTCCTCGCGCAGCTTGATGTCATAGGTAACGGTGCCGTCGGCGTTCTCGGTGACAACGCAGTCGGCAGGACCATGGTAGGTGTAGTCAGTGCCGTTGTACTCGCGGGTCTCGCCCTCGATGCCGTTCAGGACCATCTCACCCTTACGGTCAGCACCCAGCAGGGCGATCTGGGTCAGGTCGATGACATCCTGGTCAGAGGCAGAAGCAGCAAAGAAGGGGCTGAACTTGCTCTCAAAGCCGGTCTCGGCCAGAACGAGCGTGCCGTCGGAAGCGGCAGTGGTGGATGCCTCGGCAGTGGCCGTGCTGTTGCTCTCACTGGACGCAGTCGCAGCGGAAGAAGCAGCACCGCCGCAGCCTGCCAGCATGCCGACGCTGAGAGCGGCAGCAGATGCCAGTGCAATGGCTTGCTTTGTGTTTTTCATGTGGTAAAACCTCCTATAAATTTGCCCTCACCCACAAATCAATGTTGCGCTCCCCAAGAGCGCAACACGAGAAAGGGGGTTCCCCCTCTCCGCACCCTGTATCTCTTTACAGCGTACACTTGTCGATAATGACTTAGCTTATAAGATACCTTAAAATTGACAAAAAGTCAACCATAAATCACACTTTTGTTGCTTTTTGTACCTTTTGCCGAATTTGAGAGGAAAATTTTGTAACCCCCAAAGTCTTTTTTCCCCTGTGGGAAGACTTTTCCTGCTCATCTAAAAAAGCGTGCCCTGCGTTTTTCTGCGGAGCACGCTCTATTATGATAATGTATAATTATTCTTCTTTTTCCCACGGCATCCGCTTGAGGAACCACGCAGCAGCGGCAAAAGCAGCGCAGGAGAGCAGTTCAAAAAGTATAAAAACACTTTGCATTTCCCAAAGCAGCTGTGCGTCCGCTGCAAACACAGCCACCCCCTGCCCCGCAGAGGCAGCAGCGCAGAGTACCGCTGTCGCCCTGCACAAAGAGGGCAATTTTTGTGCGGTCTGTTCGTGGATATAAGCCCGCACGCGCGCGCCGCCCCGGGTCAGCCGCACCAGCAGCACCACCGCATACAGCGCCAGCACCAGTGCCGCCATGTAGGGCAGCAGCAGGTACACAGGTGCGTGGGCCGTGGCCCCGGGCAGTGCGCCCGCGCCGACGGTCAGCGCAGCCCCGCCGCCGCAAAACAGCCACAGCAAAGCCAGCACCCTGCTGTGAGGGTACTCGCCCGCATAGCGGTAATGCGCGCCGCGATACTGATAATTGCCGTTCAGGTCCTTTTCAAAGTCGTCGAGATAGGCGCGCTTCTTTTTCTTCTCGCGCTCGCGGTCCGCCATCAGACGATCCCCGTCAGATCGTAACTGTCCAACCACGCCTTGGCCGCCTCGCTGACGCCGCGCAGACAGCTTTCCTCAAACGGCGTGGTCAGGCCGGCGTTTTTCAGCAGTTCGGTGAAGGTGCGGCTGCCGCCCTGCTTCGTGTAGGCCATGTAGTGGCTCCACGCATCGGCGCGGTCCTTTTGCAGCATCGCCCAGAACTGCAGGCTGACGGTCTGGGCCAGACAGTAGTCGATGTAGTAGAACGGGCTCTGATAAATGTGCATCTGGCGCTGCCAGTACTCACCCGCGCCGTAGAACGGGATCTCGCCGTCCAGGCACATCCAGGGCTGATAGATGGCAGCCAGCTTTTTCCATTCCTCGTGGCGCTGGGCCGGGGTCAGCTCGGGATGCTCGTAGACGATGTGCTGGAAGTGATCCACCATTGTGCCGTAGGGGATGAAGGTCAGCGCACCCGCCAGATGGCTGTAGCGGAACTTGCGGGCATCCGCGCCGAAGAAGCCATCGGCCCACGGCCAGGCGAAGAACTCCATCGACATCGAGTGGACCTCGCAGGCCTCCATGCTGGGCCAGACGTAGGAGTACGGGATGCGGTCACGGTTCATGTAGGCGGCAAAGGCGTGGCCGGCCTCGTGGGTCACGACCTCGACGTCATGCTGGGTGCCGTTGAAGTTGGCAAAAATAAACGGCATTTCGTAATCACCCAGGCTCGTGCAGTAGCCACCGCCCGCCTTGCCGGGGGTGGACAGCACGTCCATGAGCTGGTCGTCCAGCATTTTGTTGAAGAACATGCCGGTCTCGGGGGAAAGCTCCTCATAGAACTTTTTGCCCTGCTTGAGGATGGCGTCGGCGTCGCCCGCCGGGCGGGGGTTGCCGCTGCGGAACATCAGGGCGTTGTCGGCTGCGTTCATCGGGTACTGCTTGCCCAGCCGTCCGGCCTGCTCGCGGTAGATGCTGTCGGCCAGCGGCACGATGTACTTGACAACGGCGGCGCGGAACTTTTCCACATCGGCCTTCGTGTAGCAGTTGCGGCCCATGCGGTAGTAGCCCAGCGTGGTGTAACCCTCATAGCCGAGCTTTTTGCCCATGGTGTCACGCAGGTGGACGAGCTGGTCGTAGAGGCCGTCAAACTCGGCCCCGTGCTCTTTGTACCATGCGCCCTCGGCCTTCCAGGCGGCCAGACGGCGGGCATCGTCGGGGTCGTTCTTGAACGGGGACAGCTGGCTCAGCGTGTAGACGCCGCCCTCAAACGGGATCTGCGCCGACGCGATCAGCTTGCCGTACTCGGTGGTCAGCTTGTTTTCCTGTGCCATCTCGTCGAGAATATCGGGCGAGAACGCCTTGTCCGCGATCTCGGCGTTGACAAACATCAGGTCGCCGTACTCGGCGGTGAAGTCAGCGCGGAACGGCGAGTCGAGCATCGCGCGGCTCCAGGCGTTCTGGCACTCCTGCAGCTGGGGAGTGGCCTCGTTCCAGAAGTTCATCTCCTCATCGTAGAATTTGTCGCGGGTGTCAATCGTATTGCGCACGCTGGCCAGCTGGGCGAGCGTGTCCACATGCTTGTTGAGCTTTTCCTCCTCCAGAAAAACGGCGTGGGCCTCGGCGTAGGTGGCAGCCGCCTTGAAGCGGGCCAGCAGGTCAGCAAACTGCTGCTTGACGGCGTCCAGGTCGGGGCGTGCATAGGGCATTTCCGAAAATTTCATAGTGTAGCTCCTTTACGGACAGTTTTGTCTGTATTATAGCACAGCGGCGGGCAAAAAGCAAAGAGGCTTAATTTGCATTTCTGTATAAAAATTCTGCGTTTTCATCTTGCAAATTTGGCGCATGTTGAGTATAATAGAGCTAGTAATATCATAATGAAGGGGAGAATTGAAATGCCGATCTCTGAACCTACCGCCGTTTTTTCCATCCGTGATGACCGTGATATGGAGATCAAGCAAGCGGTGCTGCAGGTGTACCGTGCGCTGGAGGAGAAGGGCTACAACCCCATCAATCAGCTCGTCGGCTACATCCTGTCGGAGGACCCGACCTACATCACGACCTACAAGAATGCCCGCGCCATCATCCGCCGCATTGACCGCGACGACCTGCTGCAAGCGCTGGTCCGTGATTTTGTGAAGCACTAAAACAGTAGAATGTAAAAAATCTCCCGTGTATCGGTTAGGATACGCGGGAGATTTTTTTACTTCAAAGCCTTCCCCCGAGGGGGGAGGTGGCCCCGCAGGGCCGGATGAGGGGCGAGCTTGCCGCGGCTTCCCGTTTATGGGTTATAATGGCAAACCTGCCCCTCATCAGTCAGCGGGCGGGGCCGCTGACAGCTTCCCCCGAGGGGGAAGCCTTTTTACTCTGCAAAAAACGCATTCTGCACGGCGTTCAGCACGGCGGCACGGCCTGCGGTAAAGTTCACGCCGCCCTGCAGATAGCAGGTGTAGGGCGCGCGCAGCGGGCCGTCGCAGCTGATTTCAATCGTGCTGCCCTCGGTAAAGCTGCCGGACGCCATGACGACCTTGTCGGTGTAACCCGGCTCGTCGGCAGGCTCGGGGCTGGCAAAGCTGTCCACAGGGCTGTTGTGCTGGATGCCCGCGCAGAAGCCCGTCAGCGCGGCGGCACTGCCCGAGTCAAAGCAGGTCACAATGTCGTTGTGGTCGGCGGTGTAGCGCGGCACGGGGTTGACGCCCGCCAGCTCCAGCAGACACTGGGCATAGATGGCGGTTTTCAGCGCCTCGCAGACGACGCCCGGCGCGTAGTAGAAGCCGAGGAAGGTATCCCGCAGACTGTCCTGCGTGCAGCCCAGATCCCCGCCAATGCCGGGCGCAGTGAAGCGGTGGCTGCACTTTTCCACAAGGTCCTTACGGCCCGCAATGTAGCCGCCCGTAGGGGTGATGCCGCCGCCGGGGTTTTTGATGAAGCTGCCCGCCATGATGTCCGCGCCGAAGGCGACGGGCTCGGCGGTCTGGGTGAACTCGCCGTAGCAGTTGTCCACGAAAATCACCGCGTTCGGGTTGGCTTTGCGGGCGGTGTCCGCGACCTTTTGAATCGTGGCAAGGTCAAACGCATTGCGCTGGGTGTAGCCGCGGCTGCGCTGGATGTGTACCACCGTGGCGGTCTTGGCCTTCTCGGCGATCAGGTCATAGTCGGGGGTGAAGTCCGGCAGCAGCGGGCACTCGTCGTAGTTCACGCCAAACTCCCGCAGCGTGCCGCAGCCCTTGCCCGCGTCTCCGATGCCGATGACGCCTTCCAGCGTGTCATAAGGACGGCCCGTGGCGGCCAGCAGGGTGTCGCCGGTGCGCAGCAGACCGAACAGCGCGACGGTCAGTGTGTGGGTGCCGCTCATGAATTGCGGGCGCACCAGTGCGGCCTCGGCCCCCATGCAGCGGGCAAAGACCTCCTCCAGCTTGTTGCGGCTGTCGTCCCAGACGCCGTAGCCGCTGGACCCCCAGAAATGCCGTGCCTCGACGCCGCAGTCGGTGAAGGCGCGCAGCATTTTGAGCTGGTTGTAGTCGCGGATCTCCTCCACATGGGCAAACTGCGCACGGCAGAGGTCGAGGGCCTTGCGGTCCAGCGCCAGCACTTCGGGGCGCAGGTCGTAAAATTGTTCGATCATGTAGTATTCCAATCTGTAGTATAATGTTGAATTTTGCCGATTTGTAAAAATCCAAGCTGTGCATAAAAGCCGCACAGCGCCGGGAAGCAGGCGAACCGCACCGCGCGTTCGGCGGTCAGCTCATTCGCCAGCCCGACAATCAAATACCGCGCCAGCCCCCTGCCCTGCCACGCGGGGTCGGTCACGCCCGCGGCCATGTAGCTCTCGGTATCGCTCTGCTCGTAGCAGCCCACCGTGCAGACGGGTCTGCCGTTGTGCAGCAGCGCGCGGCAGGTGCCCACCCCGTGGGCCAGCGCCGTGCAGGCCGCGGAGTAGAACTCGTCGGCCTCGGCGTCGCTCTCGGCAAAGACAAGGCGGCTGACCGGCAGCATCGACGGCGCTTTGTCCGGGACAAGCTCCGCCGGGGGCGCGGGCGGCAGCGGCAGGGCACGGCCCTTTGGCAGCTCCCACAGCGTCAGCGGCGCGGCAGGCTGCCAGCCGGGCAGGGTCAGCGGGTGCTCGGTTCGCAGGGTGTCGGCGTGCAGAAAGCGGAGAAAGCCCGTCAATTCCTCCCGGGCGTCCTCCCCCGCTTCCCCGCCGGGCAGCGCACCGCAGAGCACCGCCGACCCGCCGCGCAGCTCCAGCACCGCGGAGCCGGGCAGCAGGTAGAACGCCCACCCGCTGGCAGGGTGGTTGCCGAACAGGTGCAGATGCGTGCCGAGGACAGCCTCAAAATAGGGCTTGCCGGACAGGCGGCGGAGGTATTCGGTTTTATCTTCCGCAGTGGAGACGGATTGAATCATAGGGGGACCTTTTCCAGCGTGGGTTTCGGGCAGTGGGCAGGCGGCTGATCCCCTCAGGCCTCGCAAGCTCGGCCAGCTCCCCTGATGGGGCGCCTTTTTGCGCGGGCTGCGCCCGCGTGAAAGCCTCCCCATCAGGGGAGGTGGTCGAGCGAAGCGATGACCGGAAGGGTTCTGCCCGTCCGCCTCAGCCGCTTACTTCAAATTCTTCACGATATTCTTATAATCCCGTCCTCTGACCTCAAAATTCGGGTACAAGTCAAACGACGCGGAGGCGGGCGAGAGACTGACGACATCGCCCGGTTTGGCGGCACCGCGCGCCAGCTCGACGGCGTGCTGCATACTGTCGGCGTGCAGGATGGTCAGGCCGCTCTCGGCAAAGCCATCGCACTCGCGGACGGCCTTCTCGATGCGGGGGCCGGTAGCGCCCATCAGCACCAGCGTCTTAACGTGGGCGAGAACCTCCGGGGCCAGCGGCTCATAGGGGATCTTTTTGTCGTAGCCGCCCGCGATCAGGATGATCTTCTGGTCAAAGCTGCGCAGACCCGCAATCGTGCGCGTGGGGCTGGACGCGATGGAGTCATTGTAGTAGGTCACGCCGTCCAGCGTGCGGACCGGCTCAATGCGGTGCTCGACGCCGGTGAAGGTCGAGCCGACCTGACGCATGGCCTCGATGGGCACGCGGCCCCAGACGGCGGCGCAGGCGGCCAGCAGGTTTTCCACATTGTGGAGGCCGCGCAGTTGAATCTCCTTGCGGGGCAGGATCGGCGTCACAACGCCGTTTTCGGCATAGCAGAGCGTGTCGTCGCTCTCGCGCAGGAACGCGCCCCTGTCGGTCTCGTGCAGGCGGGTGAACCAGACCTGCTCGCCCTTGCAGTCTTTCTCCATGCCGCGGGTGATGTCGTTCTCAAAGCCCAGCACGGCGCGGCAGGGCGGGGTCTGCCACAACAGAATGTTGCGCTTGGCGTCGATGTACTCCTGCATATCCTTATGGTGGTCGAGGTGGTTGGGGGTCACGTTCGTGACGACAGCCACCTTCGGGCCGCGGCGCATGCTGATGAGCTGGAAGCTGGACAGTTCGACGACGGCCACGGCGTCGGAGGTCACGTCGGCCAGCTGGGGCAGCAGCGCCGCACCGATGTTGCCGCCCAAAAAGACCTTGCGGCCCGCAGCCTCGAACATCTTGGAGATCAGCGTCGTCGTCGTGGTCTTGCCATCGGAGCCGGTCACGGCCACGATCTCGCAGGGGCAAAACTCAAAGAAAAGCTCCACCTCGCTCGTGACCATTGCGCCGGCTTTCAGCGCAGCCTGCAATTCGGGCTTGTAGTACTCATAGCCCGGCGTGCGCATGATGATGTCCTGCCCGGCGAAGCCGTCGGTATAATGCTCGCCCAGACTCAAATTCACTTTCAGGCGGCGCAGCGTGTCGGCGTAGTCACCGAAGTCGTCCAGGCTCTTTTTCTGGTCGCAGAGCGTGACCTGCGCGCCCAGCTCGACAAACTGCTCAATGCAGCGCTTGTGGCTGACGCCCGCACCGATAAAGGCAACCTTTTTGCCCTGAATAAGCTCTTGCAGCTGTTGGATCGGCAGCATAAATATCTCTCCTCTGGCGTAGTTTCTACTTGTATTATATACAAAATGCCGTATTTCTGCAACAAAATTCGGCCCGCCAAGGCGGACCGAAGGAAAATCATGATTACTGCTCGCCGCCCATGGGGATGCCGTGCTTGTCCAGCAGGGTGCGGATCTTGGTCATCGGGTCAATGATGGAGGAAACGCTCTTGTCGTGGTTGATGGCCGCGATGAAGTAGGCGGTATACTTCGAGACGTCGACGTCGTAGTACCACTCGCGCTCCAGCAGTTCGGGCTTGCGGTAGGTCAGGTTCGTGCCCAGAACGGCCTTGATGATGCCGTCGTTGTAGGCCTTGTCGAACTTCTCCAGACCGGCGGTGAACAGCGGGAAGGTGCAGCAGGTGAAGATGTTGCGGGCACCGCGCATCTTCAGCTCGTAGGCGATGTCCAGCATGGACTCGCCGGAGGCGATGATGTCGTCGGCGATAAAGACGTCCTTGCCCTCAACGCTCTCGCCCAGATACTCATGGGCGACGATGGGGTTGCGGCCGTTGACGATGCGGCTGTAGTCGCGGCGCTTGTAGAACATGCCCAGGTTGCAGCCCAGCACGCTGGAATAGTACATGTTGCGGTTCATGGCGCCCTCGTCGGGAGAGACGATCATGAAGTTATCCTTGTGGAAGGAAACGTCCGGCACATGATGCAGCAGGCACTTGAGCACCTGATAGGTGGGCATGACGTTGTCGAAGCTCATGGTGGGCACGGCGTTCATAACGCGGGGGTCATGGGCGTCAAACGTGATGATGTTCTTGACACCGACGTCGCGCAGCTGCTGCAGCGCAAAGGCGCAGTCCAGGCTCTCACGGCTGACGCGGCGATGCTGGCGGCCGCCGTACAGGCTGGGCATGATGACGCTGATGCGGTGGGCGCGGCCGGCAACGGCCTGGATCAGACGCATCAGGTTCTGGAAGTGGTCGTCCGGGGAGAGATGGTTCTCATATCCGAACAACTGATAGGTAACGCTGTAGTTGCCCGGATCGACGAAGATATACAGGTCGTCGCCGCGGGTGGACGCCTTGACGAGACCCTTTGCGTCGCCGGACTGGAAACGCGGGCAGTCGGACGGGATGATGAAGGTGTCGACATCCGTGTTGCCGACCTCGCGCGCCCAGCGGACGAGGTGACTGTCAACGAGTTTGCAAAGCTCCTCTGCGCCGGGACAGGCAATCAGACCGAGATCGGCGATTGCGTCCTCTTTGGCAAAGAAATCACGCGGGCCAAGATTCTGTTCAGCCATTACAGGTACTCCTTACTTCCATCTTGTGTTGTCAATACCACAGGGGCGCGGCGTGCCGCAATGCCCCATTTACTAGTATTGTAGCACAGCGGCGGCATAAAATCAGCCCTGCAAGGCAAGAATTTCTGCATTTTCGACATTTTCCGCGGTTTAAACATTCTAACCGCCGCCGGAGCGAATAATTTCTGGCGGATTTTACAAAAAATTTGCAAACAGACATTTGGCAGGAGGGCTGCCGGGTCTTTTATGGGGCGGAGGTGCAAAAAACGCGCCCGCCGGGTTTCCCTCGGCGGGCGCTGATTACTTATCCGTATTTACTTCTCGTTCTCGTCCTGGACCTTGCGGGGGGTCAGGCGGACCTCCTGGACGCGGCGATTCGTGGCGCGGGTGACGGTGCCGTCAAAGTCGCCCCAGATGAACTTGTCGCCCACCTTGGGCAGACGGCTCAGCTTCTCCTGGACCAGGCCGCCGATGGCGACGGCGTCAATGTCGTCGTCCTCCTTGACGCCCAGCTCGTCGGCGGTGTCGTCAACACTGGCGCTGCCGGAAATCAGCCAGCTGCCGTCGGACTGCTGGCGGACGTCCTCGACCACGTCGTCGTGTTCGTCCCAAATCTCACCGACCAGCTCCTCGAGAATATCCTCCAGCGTGATGATGCCCGCCGTGCCGCCGTACTCGTCGACGACGACGGCCATGTGGTGCTTGCTCTCGCGCAGGGTGCGCAGCAACGCGGAAATCTGGGTCACGCTCGTCGTGTAGAGTGTCGGGCCGATCAGGTCCTCCAGCTTGACATTTTTGTCATGCTTCTGCAGGGCCGCAAAACAGTCCTTCTCATGTACGACACCGATGATATTGTCAATCGTATCGTGGTAAACAGGCAGACGGGAATAGCCGCTCTCGGCAAAGCGCTCGGTGACCTCGTCCATCGGGGTGTCGTCGGCCACGGCCACAACATCCACGCGGGGGGTCAGCACATCCTGGGCCTCAACGTCGTCAAACTCGATGGCGCTGCGGATCAGCTCACTCTCGCGGTTCGTCAGCTCGCCGTCCTTCTCGGCCTCGCTGACCATGGTCACCAGCTCACCCTCGGTGATGGTGTCCTTTTCTCCGGTATCAAACCGTTTGGCAAGGAACTTTTTCCACGCACCGAACAGGGCGTTCAGCGGTGTAAAAATCGTGACCAGCGCACTGAGCACGGGGGCAAAGCCCATGGCCAGAGTTTCGGGCATTTCCTTGGCCATGCTCTTGGGGGTGATCTCGCCAAAGGTCAGGACCAGCAGGGTCATGACGATCGTCGAGACGGTAGGGCCGTAAACACCGCCGACAAGGCGGGTAAACAGCACGGTGGCAAGAGAGGACGCACCGATATTGACAATGTTATTGCCGATCAGAATGGTACTGAGCAGGCTGTCGTAGCGCTCAACCAGCGCCAGCGTGTGCGCTGCTTTGGCGTCGCCGTCCTCTGCCTTGCTCCGCAGGCGGATCTCATTCAGCGAGTTATACGCTGTTTCTGCCGCCGAGAAAAATGCAGACAAACCGATCAGGATTATCAGTGCGACGATCATAAATATACTGCCATCGTCCATTGGGGAACTATCAACTCTTTCTGTATGTTATTTATGTGTAGAACTACACATTTTAGTTATTATAACATAGATATGCACGCAACGCAAAGGGTACGCCGTCAAATTTGTGTAAAAACGTGTTTTTATCTAATAATTTATGATTTCTTCGGTTCCTTCTTTGCAAAGAAGGAACAAAAGAAGCGTATGGTACGCACCCGCTTGTTCGTTGTTGCTTCGCCCGCAGGGCGCAAAGAGCCTCCCCACGCGGCGGGGAGGTGGCCGAGCGCCAGCGATGGCCGGTGGGGCTTTGCCCGTTTCCCGCAGCACGCTCGCTTACGGGTAAGCTGCGGGCCGGGCATGCCCGGCCCCTAC
>OISY01000365.1_pt1 | contig 12603 bp, 10 predicted proteins | sample 1586631 | NCBI WGS metagenome assembly OISY01 (sample SAMN02675049, study PRJEB24791) | human gut metagenome, SKBSTL061 | isolation source: stool | host: Homo sapiens | place: USA | reverse complement strand
TTGTCAGCAGCCCCCGTTTCGTGGTCTGCGTGTAGTTCCTTGTAAACTGACCTAAAGTACAGTAGAAACCACAAAATCCCATAACCGTACTTCAAATCCACTATCTTTTGTATAAATGAGACATAATGCCCAAAACACTATATTTAAAATAGCCAGAGCAATCAAACAAACCGTAAATCCTGCACTTACTTTTCCCAGCACATACTTTCCTGCACTCATCGGTTTCGTATGAAGCAATTCATAAGTATGCTTTTTCGTATCCTGTAAAAACAGAACCGCTAACATAATTGTTGCAAAAAAGAACATAAACAGCCCTGCAAAATCGGCAAATTTTCTTGAATAATAAAAAGAAAATGTCTTATTTTCCATTTTTTCATCCAAATATGCATTGATTTCCTCTGGCGTTCCTTTATAGTACGTACTGTTCTCGTACAAATACCTTGCCCCGTACCAATCATATTCTTCTTCCAGATATACAAATGCTTCTTCTAACTCCATATCTGCAAGATTGTTTATGACTGATTGTGCATCCAAATCTGACATTTCAAATTCAGCCATTAGCTTCTGTTTTATCTGTCCAATCCATATTTCCCGATGTTTTTCAGGATTCGCAGGAATATATCCTTCATAAACATCCGCTGAATCAACTGTATCAGGGTAATCATTAACAATTTTCTCTCCCTGTTCTAAATAGTGTGTAGTTAAATATGGGCTTGTTGCATTAAACACACCATAAATCACAAGCAGAACACCTACCCAAAATAACGGTCGCTTTAGATAATTCCTAATCTCTCTTTTAAAAATAGCAATCATACGTATTCCTCCTTTCCTTCGTTATAGACATCATAAAATATAAATCACAACAAAAAGACAACGGCGTAAAAAAATCGGACTGCTCATGCAATCCGATGAAATACTGCTGTTATTACAGCTCCACTCAGTTTTTCGTTTTCTATAAGTAACTGTCCGCCATGCTTTTCACAATACAATCTACTGATATACATACCCATTCCTGAGTGTTTTAAACTATCTTTCACATTTTGCTGATAAAAAAGTTCTGTTGCCTTTTGCTTGTCTACTGTAAATCCCACTCCATCATCTTTTATTCTGATCTGTAATTCAGAACTGGTAAAAAACACTTCCATTTCTACTTTTGTCTTGGCATAACGAAAGGCATTTGACAAAAGGTTTTCTATAACCTCTAAAATCACTTCCTTATCTCCTGAAAATTTTTCTGCTGTTTCCGAACATTTTAATTTATACAGTTTTCCAAATTTTTTCTCAAACACATTCATCTCTGCCCGTATGTCTATTTCCAACTGCTTGCTTGTAATTTCTTCTGCCACCAACTGCCTTGCATCTAAACTGCTCATCTTCCGCATTGTTTCCACAAATATATCCATACGCTCAATCTGTTTTTTGCTTTCATTTACCATTTCTAAGGCTTGTTCCATATTTATCTCTTTTTTAGGGAGATATTCTGAAAGCATTTCCTGATACCCCTCCAGCACAGATAGCGGAGAACGTATATCATGAGCAATGGCAGCCCGCAAAGCCTTTTCTTCCTCAAGCATTTTCCATAACTGTTGATTATTCTCTGCCAGCTGTCCTCTCATTCGTTCAAACTCTTTGCACAATCTGCCCATTTCATCTTCATTTTCATAAGTGATATGGAAGTCTAAATTATTTCGACCAACTTGCTGGGAAGCCAGTTCTAATTCTTCAATAGGACACTTCAATTTATGCTTATAAAAAAGAAATACCGCTATAATACTCCCTGCAACAGATACGATAAGCACTGTAAATGTCTGAAGAAAATCACATATTTCCGATACATGATAATCAAATTCTTTCATTTCATAAGAATGTGGTCTCGGAACATCTGGCAAATACCTTCTACCATCCCCTTCAGCCATTTCAAAATATTCTTCCTGGTCTACATACTTCCACCAAATGTCGTTTTGTACTGTGGTTGCTATTCGCATAATTAGTGCTGAAAGATAAAAACTAATTATTAAACTAATTATCATATACAAAACAATGGTTTTTCTTAACGAAAGATTTTTTATTTTGCCCATTTATATCCCATCCCCCATACCGTTTCAATATATTCGTGTTCCGAATACATTTTCATTTTCTTGCGGATTCTGCGAATCAACTCTGTAACCACCCGGCTGTCCCCTTCTGCATCATATCCTCCAATCTTTTCATAGATTCGTTCTTTATCAAACACGATTTCAGGGTTCATAGACAAAAATTCTATAATGTCATACTCTAATTTCGTAAGATCTAAAGTTTTCTCTTTCATATGTACACATTTGCTGGCATAGTCAATTACTAAATCCCCATAAAACCGTTGTTCTGTTTTCCTATGTAAGCGTTCCTCACGTTTCAAATGGGCAATAATTCTGGCATCCAGTTCTTTCAAACTAAATGGTTTCAAAATATAATCATCTCCGCCAGACAGTAATCCTATTACCCGATCCTGTTCTTCTACCTTTGCAGTCAAAAAGATAATCGGGCAGGAAACCCTGTCTCGGATTCTTCTGCATACTTCAATCCCATCCATTCCCGGCATATTCACATCCAATAGAATAATATCAGGGTTTGCACTTATCTTTTCCATTGCTTCTATGCCATTTTCCGCAATCATTACTGTATAATTCTTCAATGTAAAGTATTGATTCAGCATTTTTAGCAATTCTCTATCATCATCCACTATTAAAATCTTATATTGCATTGTATTTATGTCACCCCTGATTTCATCATACTTGAATTATAGTATAATTCATAAATAACAACAAATAAACAATCATTTTAAAATAACTGATAGTTTTCATCTGCCCGCTTAAATATATTCTATGTACTTTTTCAAACAAAACACAGCTAATTACTAATTCTCTACTCTAACTGTATATTTCTGCTTATATTATACTTCATTATAGTATTTCATGTAGTATGCCGCGCCCACAAAACTTTATATCCCATTATGCCGCATCTTTCATGGGTCATATTCTTTGCTCAATAGCCACTGAAGTCCTGCCGCTGTTCGCTGTACTACATCTTTAAAGTGATTGCCGGGATTTAATTGGAAGGTCGTATCTATTCCCTGCTCGTGGTAATATCTTTCGATGGATTCGGTATTCTGCTGAACACATCTTAGAAGCGAATTCTGGGTGCGGCACTCCCGGTCGCCCAGCGAAAAGAAGATATCGGCAGGTTTTTTCACGGGTGTACGGGAAACGACATACTCTTTAATTCCCGGAAACCACAGCGAGCCGGAGACACTCGCAACTCGCGAAAAGGCGTCCGTCTGATAAATAGAATACAGTGCAAACAGTCCGGCCAGTGAATATCCCGCAATTCCCCGCCAGGCGGGGGTCCCCTGCAACAGACTTTCTGCTTTCGGTATAATTTGGTTTATCAAAAGGCGCAGGTACTCATCGGCTCCGCTGGTATATGATGCACCATTTTTGAATATGGGCGGAATATCCCATGGCACCATATCATGATTCCATTCCAGCTTACTGACTGCAACCAGCGAAAAATCCTGACAGCCGATGTCTGTCAAATACTGAACGATCTGCGCTCCCTCGCGCTCATAGGTATTCAGATAAATCACCGGCTTGTTTGGCGCGGCACTTTCGAATACATCTACTCTTTTTTGCTCTACCGAAAAAGAATTCATTCTGCCGCCTCCCCACCATTGGCGAATGCTCCGCAAGCTGCGCGGGTCAGAATCTCCTGCACCTGTGCCGAGCTACTTATATTCACCACTGGTACCACCATACTTTTGTGCCTATATCGTATTCGAAATCAGCACAAAAGTCAACTTTTGCTTTATCAATTTTGACACAAGCAGCCTCCCTGCATTTTCTCCGATTCTCCGTCTTTTTATCTGGGATATTTTGGCGGATAGTGCTATAATGGTAAAAAGTGTGCGTCTGTGCAGGACAGAGCCAGCCATTTTCAAGGAAGGACATCATCATGTCAAAGATTGTCAACGAGGCAAAGATTGGCCACCTTCGTTCTGGGCTTCTTCCACTGCTTCCAGATATACACTGCTTATACAGGAGGAGATTTTCCGCTTGGCCGTCTCGCTTGTCATGTTCAGAAGATGCAGCTGGATGATCAGCCTGTGACCGGCACAGTAGCACGCCGAGTGCCTTCCTCACACAAGCAGTATTGCACAGTTTCAGCCGCTTGCTTTTGGCGGTCTTGCAAAAAACAACAACACGCCCGGACAGCTGCACAAGTGCAAACTGTCCGGGTGTGTTTTACGCTTTCTGAGCGGGCAAACGCATCATCACTGCGCTCAGGTGATTCCTGTAGAAGATAAGAGACGTCGTCTTAATTGCTGGTTGGGAAAATGACCTTGTTGACGAAAAAGAAGATTACCATGGAAACACCGCCGTTCAATACCGTTGTACCAATATTGTAAATAAAATCCGGCACATATCGCGCAGCTGTTGCGACCCAAATGCAGTTTATAGAATTTACAATACAGGTTATTACGCAAAATGCAACCGCATACCAAACGATCTGCCAGGTAAGATTCCCCTTGCTGCGGAAAACAACATTTCTTTGTATTGGGAAATTGATTACCTCACCCAGTATCATGGCTATCATATAAGCGCAAAAATAAGGCAAACCACCATGTTCTGCGTCATAGCCCAAAATGTTCCATTTGAAGGTTACTCCCAGCATGGTCACTTCGATTCCCGGCCAGCCAAAATCCACCTTGGGCATATTTGCAAAAGCAGCAGGCAGGAACTGCAGCAATATGTACTTAAACACCGTAATGAGGTTGCATACAATTACAAACAAACCTCCCTCACGGATCCAATGCATTATATCCTGATTGGCTGTTTTTGCTGTATTCCTTTTATCTTTCATAAGACATCTTATTGCTCAGTATCCTCGTCCTCTTTTTTTGCCTTGCGGTATTTGCGGATTGCGCAGATTTCCCAAGCGACAAGGATGATTGCAACAACTGCATCCACTGCGTAGGTCGTCTTTACCCACTTCGGCACAGATACCGCACGCGTCACAGCGAAGGAGTTTGCCAATGCATACAGCGTGCCGTGCGCCGCATTGCGCATAGCCGTTACCGTACCGACAGAGTTCAAATCACGGTAGAACTCGTTCGTAATGTTAAACGCCAGCATCTTCGTGCCGCCGGTACGAATTGCCAGATTACCGTCCATATACCATGTGCTGACGACTGCGTCTGTAATGACAGCGCCATGGAAGCCCCATTCATCACGCAGAATGTTCGTCAAAAGGGCCTTACAGCCGCCGGCCCAGACAGGTCCGACCGCATTCATAGAGGTCATAACGCCCATGCCGCCTGCCTTGATCGACTGCTCAAACGCCTTGAGGTAAATTTCGCGGGCAGCCTGCTCATTCAGCCATGTGCAGATGTTGTTCTGACGATAGTTGTCCTGATCGTTGAAGGCAAAATGCTTCACATAGCAAATCAGACCATTTTCGGTTGCGCCGGACACCTCTGCGGCTGCGGTCAGCCCGGAGAGAACGCCGCACTCGGAATAGTATTCAAAGTTACGCCCGCCGAATGCGCTGCGGTGGATATTCATTGCAGGTGCATACCAGCCTGCGCAGTTGATTTCAGCACACTCTTTTGCAATCTGCTCACCGCGTGCCTTGGCCAGCGGCTGGTTCCAGGTGCAAGCCAGCATCACAGAACCGGGATAGCTCGGACCTGCGGCAGGATTGTAGTTGCTGTGTACACCGGTCGGACCGTCACACTCCTCCGTTGCGGACAGGTCGATGGATTCAACACCAACGGTATGGTAACCACCGTCTGCCGTAAGGCTGAACAAGTCATTGACCGTGAGCTCATCGAGAAGCTGCTCCCACTTGGGATCATCGTAAGCAACGCCGGTCAGATCAGCGAGTTTCAACCCGTTATGCGCCCCGGTGGTCGGCATCACAGCATTGGGGTCATCGTATTTTGCCGCATCAAAGGTTGCTGCACTTGCATAGTCTGCCAGTGCCTGCGCACTCAGGCTATGGTTTACAGGCGCAGCAGTAGCCTCTGCATAGTTGGCAAAGCCGTCGGCACGGCTGAGATAGGTCACATCTCCCTGCGCGAAGGTGAGCTGGTTTGTAGCAGTCACCTGATCTGTGGAGCGAGCGCCATCATGTGCATCGTCATAGATGACATCCTTGTCCACCTTGGCAACATAGGTATCCAGGATCGTATGAGAATCCGAGCAGAGATTGATCTTATAGTCGCCTGCCTCGAGTACATACGCACCATTCGCACTCTTGATGCAGTTCGAATCATAGGAGGCCATATCCTCATAACGGAAGGTGATTTTCAGGGTCTGCGCTTCGCCGGGCTGCAGGATCTCCGTCTTGGCGTACTGCACAAGATTTGCTGCTGCCTTTTCGATACCACCGTTATAATACGGCGGCTCATAGAAAATTTCTGCAACATATTTACCTGCTGTATCGCCGGTATTCGTAACTGCCACATCCAGCGTGATTTTCTCGCCATCATCCTCGACAGCTGCAATCGACGAATCAAAGGTAGTGTAGCTCAAGCCATAGCCGAACGGATACTGAACCACCTTATCGTAATCAATAAGGCCCTCTGCAGCAGCCGTTTCATAGAATTTGTAGCCAACATAGATGCCCTCACAGTAGTTGACAAACATGGCACGGTTGTCCTCGCTCCCCGTAACCTCTGCATAGTTATCATACGCAAAGCCGCCGAAGTTGTTGACCGTGGGTGTTGCGAGCAGATCGTAGACATAAGTATCCGCCAGATGTCCGGACGGATTCACTTCACCGTTCAGAATCTTCCCGAGGGAATCAAAGCCAAGCTCGCCGGGCGCACCGCACAAAACGGCGGCTTTAATGCTGTCATACTGATCCAGCCAGCCAAGCTCCATAGCATTGGAGGAGTTGACCACAACGATAACATTCTTGAACTCTTTACAAACGCGATCTACCATTGCAATCTCGCGGTTGCTTAATTCCAAATAACTCTTACCGGCATCGCGGTCTTCTGCCTGCGTTGTAAAATCATAGAACTGTGCGAGTCCGCCGTACTGTGCATTGTATTCATCCGGGCCGGTGATGCTCTGCGGAATATCAAAGCCCTCGCCGCCGGTACGGCTGACGACAACCACCGCCGTATCCGAGTAAGCGGCCGCATTCTCAAAAATGTTGGCGCTCTCGTACTCTGCAATGGTAGGCTCCGGAACGGTGAAATCGCCGCGCTTGCTGCCGATCTCACGCAGACGGATCGTACCGACAGGACGCTCTGTACGGAAATTCTCATAGAATTTCACAAGCTCCTCATTGACTTCAAAGCCTGCATGCTTGAGGCCGTCAATCAGAGAAACCGCATTGCTTGTATCACTATCGCCGGAGCCGGTGCCGCCATACAACGGACGAATGCTCGACCAGCCAAACAAGTTGAGCTTTGTGCCGGCGCTCAACGGCAGCGCCTTGTCATCATTCTTCAGCAGAACGATGCCCTCGGATGCGATCTGGTCTGCAATCGCACGGCCGGATGCCATTGTTTCGTCCGAGACATTGACGTTCTCAGCAAAAACACTGTTGACCACCGAGTATTCCACGCCGAGAATAACCCAGTTGACGGAAAGCGTGACAGCCAGCAAAATTGCAATCGGGGCCTGTGCGCGCACCAGCGCACGCTTCGGCTGCTTAAGCTTTCCGGCCGCGGCCACTACGATGAGCACCGCGATCAGTACAACAACAATAAAGATGATAGCCGGGCTGCAAGCAATGATGCCGTTCTTCAAATCCTCGGTCGTAACTGCCAGGGAACCGCCAAACATCAAATCGTATAGCTTTTTCCCTATTACCGCCAATGCTGCAATGATAACGGCAGCAATCAGCCACGGCACAAGCCGCTTCTTATTTTTCATTTCGTTTCTCCTTCAAAAGTAAATGGATATGCGGTTCAACGCGCATTTATTGTAATTCAAACCAGTGGAAATTCATTTTCCCACTACCCGTAAAACGGAAATACAGTGGATAGGTTCCGTCCGGGATCGTAAGGGTCACCTTCTCCCCCACCTGACTGCCGTTCTTTATGAAAATATCGGCACACAGCGTGGAAAAATCCGGTGCAGTTGACACCTGAAGGCGTCCGTTTGCAGAGCCGGTACAATGTACCTTTATTTCAGCAGCATCTTTAAAGGCAAAGTACTTGAAGCCTGCCACTGCACCATCGCGCATATTGGCAATATACTGATTGCCGCTGTCCTCTCTGTCCGGCCCGTCCTGCGTGAAATAGGGGTGATTGCGCAGCCGCCATTTCGGGAAAGGTCCGTCATAGCGTCCGGTACCATTCTTTCCCCAGAGGTTGCAGGCAATACGCGCCTCATAACGGCCTTTTCCCTTTAAGGGTCCATCGTTTAGGCCGCAGCTTGTGACCTCTGCCTGGAGAAACGCTCCGTTTTCGTTACGCCGAAGCTTCTCGGCACAAGCTTGCCGGGAATACGAATGACGGTTGGTTTGCCTATGATAGAAAACATACCATTTGTCCTCTAGCTTGAGCAGCCCGCCATGTGTATTGCCCAAATAGTTAGCTGCGTGCTTTTCAGACAGGTTGCTGTCCAGAAAGATATCACCCTGACTAACCAGAGTGCCGCCGTAAGAGAAATCTCTGTCAGGGCTTTGGCTGGTAGCGTAGCATAGCTCATGGTTATGACGAGAGGAGTATACGAAGATATAGGTTTTTCCTTCCTTGCGTATCGAGCTTGCCTCAAAAAACTCATGTCCTTGAAAGGCTCCCGGCCCTTTTTTAGGGAAAATCACGCGCGGCTCCGTTTTTATCGTCACCATATCTTTTTCCAGCTCCAGAACTGTACCGCCGTCACATCTAAGCTTGTGTCCGCCTGTCAGAATAGCAGGCACAGTATTGTAAAAGCCGGAATACAGCCATACACGCCCGTCATCATCCGCCAAAACGCCGGGATCAAACGGAAGCTGATCTCCCCTTCGCCGTCCCCAGAGTGTGCCGTCCGCATAGTGAATATGACCCAAAAATTCATATTCTCCCGCAGGCGTATCGCAGACCGCCACGCCCATAATGCCTAAAAAGTCAAACGCATAGTAGAGGTAGTACCGGCCGTCCGGGCCTTGGCAGACATCCGGTGCAAAAAGCAGATGGTATCCCCAAGGATTTTTGGGGTCCTGCTTTTTGCGGTAGATAACTCCCTCGTACCGCCAGTCGGAAAGATCTTCCACCGGCGCCGACCAGCAAACATAGTCATTCACACAGAAGATCGGTGCGTTGAAGCGGTCATGTGAGCCGTAAACATACACTCTGCCATTGAACACATGAGGTTCCCCGTCCGGGATATATTCCCACGACGGCAAATATGGATTCACTGCTTGTCTGTCCACAGTTTTCACCTCCTTCCTTTCTGCTGTTGTGTTTTAAGTGTAGCACAACCTCCTCTTTTTTCGGGTAATTTTGGCATAATCCGTCTCCACAGTGGCACAACTTGCATTCTTGAACACTTTTTTGGGATACATCTGCTTCCTTTTGTGCATTCCGTAAAAAAGCGGTGCAGATCACCTCTGCACCGCTTCCATATGCTTAAAACTGTTTTTTATCTGTTCGCTTGCCGACTGTACTTCTAAGACAAGCATCTATCACGCTTCGTCTCTGCCGCGCTGCAGAGATTTTATACCGTGTAACCGCACAGCCTTTCTGTATAGGGTCAGGCTTTTTCCGGCAATGGAAGGAGAACGCTCAGATGGAACCAGTTATCTGAACAATCTGCAGAAACCGATCCGCCATATTTCTCTGCTGTATAGCGGATGCTTTTTATCCCGTAGCCATGCATATCCTTATCACGCTTCGTTGTGCGATACTCTCCGTCTACAACAGAAAGCTGCGCTGTACAGTAGTTTTCCACCCGGATGATCAAAAACACATTCTGCGTATAGACAGCCACCCGGATAAGGCGCTGCTGCGGGTCGGCCAGCTTTTCCACACTCTCTATTGCATTGTCAAGCGCATTGCCGAATATGCTGCAGATGTCCATCGTTTCAACAAAATCCAATCTTGCGCCGTCCGCAACGATCGTCAGCGTGATCTGATGTTGACTGCAATACAACTGCTTATCTGACAGGATCGTATCCAGCACATCATTTCCGGTATGCTGATTCACACCCAGGCTCTGCATTCCTTTTTCCAGTTGCGAAAGGTATTCCTCTCTTCTGGCCGCATCTGACTCCATCCGAATGACCTGTATCTGATGCTTCAAGTCATGGTATTTGCGGTTGATTGCTTCGCTGTTATCACGACTGATGCGGTATTGCTCATACTGCCGTTTTAAAAGTGTCTGGATCGCTGTCAACTCATGTTGTGTCTGCATGTCCTGCCACCTATCCTGCATGGAAAGCAGCACAGCCACGCCCGCGAAATCCACCAGTGTCCGTATCCAGAATATTTCCGTAGTCATATGCCCGCTGAACGGCGTGTCGGTCGTCACATAACTGATATTGCTGATTAAAAATGTACAGATCGCTATAACGGCCGCCGATATGCTTTCACGCCTTGTCATGTGCAGCGGCGCTTTATCGCTCAGCCTTTTCTGCTCAAGTTGCAGAAAAAAGCCAAAGCCACCGCCATAAAAGACCAGCAAGAACAGTCCCTGTATCCACCAACGGCCCGGCATCTTTGAGGTGCCGAATGAATAGAGCTGCCACTCCAGCGATGCAACAAACTCTGCCAGCGTGAACGCCAGCGCCCACCAAAAACCCGTATCACAAAAGTTCAAGCGACAGCACAACCAGATTGTAGCGTACATCAAAACCAAAGCCACGATCATGCCGGGAATCCAAAGGCTTAGCGGAACAATGCCGATCAACCACTGCACCAAGCCGAATAAGGGCAGCGCTGCTGCCAGGATCCCGCCCGTTTTGGCTGCATTATAGCGCTGGGGCAGCAGCCTTACAAACAGCACACATGCCAGCCACTCCGCCAGCGCGGTATACAATTTCGGAATATCCTGTATCACGCCTGCTATTCGCCTCCCATATACGCCGCAAGGGCTTCCATAAAGCTTTTCCTCCGCGCACGGCTGATTTGCAGATCCTGCCCTTTTACGGTTACGATCAACTGATTCACACGCTCCACATGCGCCAGGTTCACCAAATAACAGTTGTTGCACTTATAGTAATGCCTCTGTGCAAGCTTTTCTTCAGCACCTTTCAGTGATCCTCTCTCTGCATACTCGCCGATCTCAGTATGGTAGATAATCGTATGTCCGCGGCTTTCAATATACAGTATCTGGTCTGCATCCAGCCGGATCATCTTGCTCTCCTGCAACAGATGTATATAGAACTTTGATTTTCCATATACTTTTTTAACCGCATTATGCAGCACTTGGGAGAAGGCAAAGTATTGGATCGGCTTCAATACATAGTCTAATGCCTCGACCTTATATCCCTGCACAGCAAATTGCGCAGAATTTGTAATAAATATAATGATGACATTTTTATCCATATCCCGTATGCGCATGGCCGCCTGCATACCGTCCATATGCTTCATTTGGATATCCATCAGGATTATGTCATACTCGGATTTATATTTTTCGACAATTTCCAATCCGTCTGAAAATTCCGATACACTGACCGTTTCCGAAAAATCGCTTTGATACTGCTCAATGTACTTTCCGAGTTGACTTCGATACCCTGTATCATCCTCTACGATTGCTATGCGTATCATGGTAAATCCCCGCTTCCTGATCTGGCAGCCTACCCGTCAAATATGGCAACCACCCTGCATCAACTGCTGCTGTGCGTTTCTGTCTTGCCTTACCGTATATTTCCTATGCCGATTGTTTAGATTATACTCTTTTTCCCTTCCTTTTGTAAAGCTACAGAACGGTGCAGACATATTGCTCTTTTTTCCTGCGGGTAGGTTTATTTGCCTTATTGCAGCCCCCCAATACCTTTTCTGAATTAACGCTCAGGTTGTTTGGGGTCGTTCCACCACAAAACGGAGGCCTTCCTCCCCTGTTTTCCCGTTTGGCACAAAGCCGCATTTTTCCAATATGCGCTGGGATGCGCGGTTGTCCGGGTCGGTTTCCGCCTCCACAAAATCCACATCTTGCTGCGCAAATGCCCACCGGATCATGCCTTGAACCGCCTCGGTCATATAGCCGTTTCCTTCGTAGGAAGGCAAAATGCCGTAGCCCATCTCAACAGCGCGGTCTTTAGCAGGCCCGCTGCTATTCAGCAGCATCTGGTACAGGCGCAGCGCTACATTGCCCGCGAGGTGAACAGCCTTACTCCCCCGCGCGATGGCTCGTGGGCGGGCATTGGTAACCAGAATAAGCAAGCACGTGTACGGCGTACGGCAAACGGCTACGAGGTGCAACTCTTCACACACGGTGATGACAACGTGCATGGACATTCTCCACGCCGAGTTTGGGTATCAGGGCATCGTCATGACCGACTGGGTCACGCCGATGACCGGGGACGCACGCTCTGCCCACCGGGATTCGCAGGCGCAGTATGTGGCTGCGGCAGGCGGCGACCTGTTCATGCCCGGCAACAAGGGTGATTATGACAACCTGCTGC
>OISY01000360.1_pt1 | contig 12750 bp, 10 predicted proteins | sample 1586631 | NCBI WGS metagenome assembly OISY01 (sample SAMN02675049, study PRJEB24791) | human gut metagenome, SKBSTL061 | isolation source: stool | host: Homo sapiens | place: USA | reverse complement strand
CCCGTCAACGGGCAGCCACCCGCCAACTTCCTGGACCCTTCCGGCCTGCTTCGCGGCCACCTCCCCTGATGGGGAGGCTCCTCTCGCGGGCTCCGCCCACGCAAAAAAAAGGCCCCCTTGTCAAAGGGGGCTGGCCGCGTTAGCGGCCTGGGGGATTCCGACGGGCTTTCCGCCGCCGCCCCGTCACCCCTTTGCCGCCCAATCCACCCCCTCCCTTTCCCAAAACTTTACAAACTTTACACGCTCTACACAAAACCTGCCCACTCTTTGCAAAACCTTTACAGCGATTGTACCGTACTATGGTCGAAACCGGCGCAAAACCGCGGTACAATTAGCTTGCTTCCGGTGAAGCATTGGCAAAACATCCAAACTATACCACATAAATTTGGGAAAAAGGGAGAATACACACATGAAACGTACTTCTGCAATTGCTGCCGTTACCGCTGCTGCGCTGGCTCTGAGCCTGGCTGCCTGCGGCTCTGCCGATTCCGCCGCTGCTTCCTCTGCCCCTGCAGAGAGCACCGCCGCTTCCACCGAGGCTGCCTCCCCCGAGGCCGCTCCTTCTAAGGCTGCCCCTGCCGGTGACTTCGACACTGACCAGGACATCACGGTCATCTCCCGTGAGGACGGCTCCGGCACCCGCGGTGCCTTCATCGAGCTGACCGGTGTCGAGGAGAAGAACGCCGACGGCAAGAAGGTCGATAACACCACCGAGGCCGCCGCCATCCAGTCCAGCACCAACGGCGTCATGACCGCAGTCGCCAACGATGAGACCGCTATCGGCTACATCAGTCTCGGCTCTCTGAGCAATGACGTCAAGGCTGTCACCGTCGGCGGCGTCGAGGCCTCCGCCGAGACCGTCAAGGACGGCAGCTACGTTCTGTCCCGTCCGTTCAACATCGTCACCAAGGGCGACGCGACGGACCCCGTGGCCGTTGATTTCATCGCCTACTGCCTGAGCAAGGACGGCCAGGCCATCGCTACCGACAACGGCTACATCGGTGAGGACGGCGCGGACTTTACCTCCGCCCAGCCCGCGGGCAAGATCGTCGTCGGCGGTTCTTCCTCCGTCTCTCCGCTGATGGAGAAGCTGATCGAGGCTTACAAGACCGTCAACCCCAACGCCGAGCTGGAGCTCCAGACCACCGATTCCACCACCGGCGTCTCCGGTGCGCTGGAGGGCACCTACACCATCGGCATGGCCAGCCGTGAGCTGAAGGACTCCGAGGTCGAGGGCGGCGCCAAGGCTACCGTCCTGGCGCTGGATGGCATCGCCGTCGTCGTCAACCCCAGCAACACCACCGACGACCTGACCGTTGACCAGATCAAGGGCATCTACACCGGCGAGCTGACCACCTGGGCGGATGTGCAGTAAAGTATAGCAGCACCGTAGGGGCGGGGCATGCCCCGCCCGCAGCATACCCGTGACCGCGCGGTTATGGGAAGGCTGCGGGCCGGACATGTCCGGCCCCTACATGGCATATAACCAAAGGAGTATAGGAAAATGACCTCCAAGCTAAAAGAAGGCGTTATGCAGGGCGTGTTCACTCTCTGCGCCTGTGTGTCCATCCTGGCGGTGGCGCTGATCTGCATCTTCCTGTTTGCCAACGGTGTGCCCACCCTGTTCAAGATCGGCCCGCTCAAGTTCCTGCTGGGCACGACATGGAAGCCCGGCAACGACATCTTCGGCATCCTGCCGATGATCCTGGGCAGCATCTACGTCACGGCGGGGGCTATCCTCGTCGGCGTGCCCATCGGCCTGCTGACGGCCATCTACATGTCCAAGTTCGCGTCGCCCCGCATCAATAAGGTCATGCTCCCGGCGGTGCAGCTGCTGGCCGGCATCCCGTCCGTCGTTTACGGCTTCTTCGGCATGATCGTGCTTGTGCCCGCCGTGCAGGCCATGGTCAAGTCGCCGTTCTTCAAAACCGTGCTCCACGTCAAGAGCGGCAAGGGCATGAGCCTGTTTACCGCCGCCGTGCTGCTGGGCATCATGATCCTGCCCACCATCATCACGGTCAGCAAGGCGAGCCTCGACGCCGTGCCCGACAGCTACTACGAGGGCAGCCTTGCCCTTGGCGCGACGCATGAGCGCAGCGTGTTCTACGCCGTGCTGCCCGCCGCAAAATCCGGCGTGCTGTCGGCAGTCATCCTCGGCATTGGCCGCGCCATCGGTGAGACGATGGCCGTCGTCATGGTCGCGGGCAACCAGACCTGGATGCCCAAGGGTCTGTTCCAGGGCCTGCGCACGATGACCTCGAACATCGTCATCGAGATGGGCTACGCCGCCGACCTCCACCGCGAGGCGCTGATCGCCACCGGCGTTGTGCTGTTCGTATTCATCCTGCTTATCAACCTCTGCTTCAGCCTTGTGAAAGGGGGTAAGGACTATGCCTGAGAGTGCCGCAACGCAAACAGCCGCCGATATGACCTACGCAAAACCGCATGAGTTCCTGCCCACCGGCGGCAGCAACCGCCGCGCCGCCCGTATGCAGGCCGCCGCGCTGCGCTGGCTTGTGCGCATTGCCGCCCTGCTGACCGCCGCGGTGCTGGTGTTCCTCATCGGCTACATTCTGGTCATGGGCATCCCCAATTTGAAGCCCGAGCTGTTCGCCTGGGAGTATAACTCCGAGAACGTCTCGCTGACGCCCGCGCTCATCAACACGGTGCTGATGACGGCCTTCTCGCTGGCAATCTCGACGCCGCTGGGCATCTTTGCGGCCATCTGGCTGGTCGAGTACGCCCACCGCGGCAGCAAGCTGGTCAAGGCCGTGCGCGTCACCACCGAGACGCTGCAGGGCATCCCGTCCATCGTCTACGGCCTGTTCGGTATGCTGTTCTTCGTCACCAAGCTGCACTGGGGCTATTCGATGATCGCCGGTGCGTTCACGCTGGCCATCATGGTTCTGCCCGTCATCATGCGCACGACGGAGGAGGCGCTGATCGCAGTGCCCGACTCCTACCGCGAGGGCAGCTTTGGTCTGGGCGCGGGCAAGCTGCGCACGGTGTTCACGATTGTGCTGCCGTCCGCCATGCCCGGCATTTTGTCCGGCGTTATTCTGGCCACGGGCCGCATCGTCGGCGAGACCGCCGCGCTGATCTATACCGCAAGCTCTGTGGCAAAGATCCCGTCCAGCTTGTTCAGCTCCACCCGCACCCTGGCCGTACACATGTACCTGCTCTCGAACGAGGGCCTGTACATCGGCCAGACCTACGGCACGGCAGTGGTCCTGCTGGTGCTGGTGCTGGTCATCAACGGCCTGTCCGGGCTGGTAGCCGGGAAACTGGCAAAACGGTAAAGGGCAATGCCCTGCACCGTAGGGGCGGATTCCATATCCGCCCGTGGGAGTATGCGGCAGCGCAAACCCCGCGGAGGGGTCAAGACCGCTTGGCGGCGCACAACGAGCGCCGCCAGCCAGCAAAGCTGGCCCGCTCATGCGGTTGTTTGCCCCGCAGGGGCAAACATTGTTCGCTCCCCGATTTCGCTCCGCTCAACCGTGGGCCCACGCTCACAACCCCGCACCTCCGCGGGGCGTCGGGGACGCCGCCCCCTACAACACAATCCGCAGGGCTTCTCATTACCGCAAACGTCCGCGGCGGCCTGGGGGCAGGCCGCCCTACATCCCACTTTACCACATTCCGTGGGGCGGGCCTTCGTCCGCAACCCATTCACACCACCCTGTAGGGGCCGGGCATGCCCGGCCCTCCACCTCGCCATTACCACCTCTTTTATCCTTTGCATCGTAGGGAGGCAAGCCACAGGGCCTTTGCATAACCGCCCTGCCCCTTCAAGCACAAAAATAACCTGCCCGCGACCTTTCGCAGGCAGGCTACTTTTTTGTTTTAAATTCTTTTCGGTTCCTTTTCTTCTAAGAAAAGGAACTGATCCCCGTCTTGTAAAAATTACTTCCGGTCAATCGCCACAACTACGCCGGCCAGCGCCAGCAGGGCCAGCAGGTTCGGCACGGCCATCAGGCCGTTGAACAGGTCGGCCAGCGCCCAGACCAGATCGACCTTCAGGGTCGAGCCGACCAGAATGAATGCAACTACAATAATGCTGTACACCGGCAGCAGCTTCTCGCCGAACAGCGCTTTGAAGTTCGACTGGCCGAAGAAATACCAGCCGATGATCGTCGAAAACGCGAAAAAGAACATGCACACCGCGATGAAGATCGGCCCAAAGCCGCCGAACGCCTGGCTGAAGGCGGCCTGGGTCAGCGACGTGCCGGTCATGCCCTGCGGGATCAGGCCGGACGTGATCAGCACCAGGCCGGTCAGCGTCAGCACAACGAACGTGTCAACGAACACGCCCAGGATCGCCACAGCGCCCTGATCCTGCGGGCGCTCGACCTTGGCCAGCGCGTGGGCGTGGGGCGTCGAGCCAAGGCCCGCCTCGTTGGAGAACAGGCCGCGGGCCACGCCGAAACGCATGGACTGCTGCACGGTCACGCCTGCAATGCCGCCCGCCATGGCCTGCGGCTCAAACGCCAGCACAAACACCTGCGCCAGTGCGCCGGGCAGCGCCTTGGCGTTGATGACCAGAATGACGATGCAGCCCAGAATGTAAAATGCCGCCATGATCGGCACAACTTTTTCCGTTACAGCGGCAATTCTCTGCACGCCGCCCAGGAAGATGAACGCCGCAATGGCCGCCACCACGACGCCCACCGCCAGCCGGTTCAGGCCAAAGGCGTTGTGGAACGCATCACCGATAGAGTTGGACTGCACCATGTTGCCCATGAAGCCCAGCGCCAGAATGATGAGCACCGAGAACACCGTGGCCAGCACCTTGCCGACCTTGCCCTTGAACGCGGCGCGGATATAGTACGCCGGGCCGCCCGTGACATGGCCGTTCACCGTGGTCTTGTAGTGCTGCGCCAGCACGGCCTCGGCGTAAATGGTCGCCATGCCGAAAAACGCCGACACCCAGGTCCAGAACAGTGCGCCCGGGCCGCCGCTGACCAGCGCCGTGGCACAGCCCGTGATGTTGCCGGTGCCGACCTGCGCCGCAATGGCCGTCGTCAGCGCCTGAAAGCTGCTCATGCCCTCGGCGTCCGCCTTTTTGCCGCGCAGCGTAAAGCCGCCGAACACACGGCGGAAGCCTTCGCCAAAGCGGCGCACCTGCACGCCGCGCAGCCGCACGGTAAAGTACACGCCCGTGCCGACCAGTAAAAACAACAGCAGCGAGTTCCACAGAACATCGCTGAACTGCTCAATAAACGTAGTAAATGCCGCCATACTGACCCCCATAACTTTTACATCCAAAATCCCCGCCGCAATGCGGGCGACTTATTTACTATACTATGAATTTAATGTAAAGTCAAGTGTATTTATATGGCGCACACGCTGGCGGCCGTGTCCGGTAAACGGGCGCTTGCGGGAAGCCCGCGGGCCGGGCATGCCCGGCCCCTGCAGGCAGTCCAAACTTCGCCGCAAAAAAATTTCAAAAGACCCCGCCCGTGTCACAACTCGGACACAACCGGGTGGTATGATGGCGAAAACGGAACCGGAAAGGAGAAAAACCATGAGAAAACTCGTCCTTCTGCTGGCCGCCGCGCTGGCCCTGACCGCCTGCACCGCCGCACCCGAGGTATCGTCCCCCGCCGAAGCTGCCCCGCCCGCCGAGACCGCAGCCATCGGCGAGGCTGCGGCGGCGTTCCCGGTGGGGACGCTGCAAATGGCCATCCCGGAGGTGATGGACACAGGCGCCGCCTCGGTTGAGATACCGTTCTCGGGGCTTGAGACAGAGCCGATTTTGAAGCTCGACTACGCGGCGGGCGTGCAGACAAAGCTCTGCGACATCGACCTGTCGCGGCAGATCCCGGTAGCCATCATGCAGCACGGGGACACGGTGGAATACTTCTGGGACTCCGAGGGCAGCACCGTGTTTGCCCACACGGCCATCCGCCCCGACGGCAGCGTCGAGGAGCAGACCATCCCGGAAAAATTTTACCCCAATTTCTACGACGAGTACGCGGCGTATGACATTTGGGGCACGACCTGCAAGCGGCTGGACTGGCAGACCGGCGAGCTGACCACCGCGTCGCTGCCGTTTGTGCAGCTGGACAGCGTTCCGGGTGCAGTCGGCAGCCGGGTGCTGCTGACCCGCATTGTGTCCGACACGCCGCTGCCGGAGGGCGAGGGCAACGAGGAAATGCTGGATGCCGTGCTGCAAAACTCGCTGCGGGAGTACGACTTTTACGACCCGGCGACGAACACGATTGAAAAGGTGTTCGATGAGCCGTACTATCCCGAGGACCGCAACGAGCTGAAATCCTATCTGGGTTACTGCGGCGACAAGCTGTATTTTGGGGTCTCCTGCACGGACGGTGCGTCCGTACTCAGCCGGAAGAACACGCTGGTCAGCTATGACCGCACCGCGGGCATCTGGCAGGAGGAGTGCAGCGCCGACGCCAAGAGCGGGGAGTACAGCGGCTTCTGGCCGTTTTTGCAGGATGGCCGGCTCAAGCTGGTGGTGCTGTGGCGGGGGAAGGACACCCTGACGCTCTACAGCATCGACAACGGCGCGCGGTACGAGATCCCCTATGAAGAGGCCGGGTCCGATGCCACCGGGAACAGGAATTTCCCGATAGCCCTGACCGACGATGGCCGCATTTTGGTGACGGACGGGTACATTGACCGCAGCGGCGTGGCCGCCAGCCGGTATGCGCTGATCGATTTGGGCGCGTATCTGGCGGGAAGCCGGGAGTATACCGCGGTGGAGATGTGGACGGAGTGAGGCGGTAAAATGCGGACCGCCGGTTATGGGCAATTTGTAGGGAGCGGTCTTGACCGCTCCGGGGGCCATGCCTGCGGGCACGCACCGTCCCCCACACCTCCGCACGTAGGGGCCGGGCATGCCCGGCCCCTACAATTTGACAAAAACCAAAACGAGCCGCCCCAATCGTCGGGACGGCTCGTTTTTATGCGAATAAATTACTTATTCTTCTTGCTGGCGGCCTTCATGCGCAGGTCGTGGTCCAGGATGCGCTTGCGGATGCGCAGGTTCTCGGGGGTGACTTCCAGCAGCTCGTCGGGTGCCAGGAACTCAAGGCAGCCCTCGAGGCTGAATTTGGAGACGGGCACCAGACGCAGGGCGTCGTCGCTGCCGGAGGCGCGGGTGTTGGTCAGGTGCTTCGTCTTGCAGACGTTGACCGTGATGTCCTCGCCCGTCGGGGTGTAGCCGACGACCTCACCGGCGTAGACCTTCTCGCCTGCGTTGACGATCAGGGTGCCGCGCTGCTGGGCGTTGAACAGGCCGTAGGTGACGGCGTCGCCGGTATCAAAGCTGATGAGGGAGCCGGTGGAGCGGGTCTGGATGTCGCCGCACCATTCCTCGTAGCCGTCGAAGATCGTGTTCATGATGCCCTCGCCGTGGGTGTCGGTCAGGAACTGGCTGCGATAGCCGAACAGGCCGCGGCTGGGCATACGGAACTCGATGCGGGAGCGGCTGTTCATCATCTGCATGTTCATCAGGATGGCCTTGCGGGCGCCCAGAGCGGTCATGACGTTGCCCTGATAGATCTCGGGCACGTCGATGACGACGCGCTCCATAGGCTCCATGACCTTGCCGTTCTCCTCGTGGGTCAGAACGTGCGGGGGGCTGACCTGCAGCTCATAGCCCTCGCGGCGCATCGTCTCGATCAGGATGGACAGGTGCATTTCGCCGCGGCCCATGACGCGGAAGGAATCGTTCGTGGCGGAATCCTCGACCTTCAGGGCGACGTCCTTCAGCAGCTCACGCATCAGGCGGTCACGGATCTGGCGGGAGGTGACGTACTTGCCCTCCTTGCCGGCAAACGGGGAATCGTTGACCGAGAAGGTCATTTCCACCGTGGGATCGTTGATCTTGACAAAGGGCAGGGGCTGCACCTTGCTGGGGTCGCAGATCGTGTTGCCGATGGAAATATCGGGCAGACCCGCAAATGCGACGATGTCGCCGGCCTGGGCGCTCTCGATCGGCTCACGGCCATTGGCCTTGAAGTCGAACAGTTTGGTGATGCGGCCGCTCATGTGTACGTCGGGGTTGTGCCAGTCGCAGACCTGGATCGGGCTGCCGACCTTGATGACGCCGTTCTGCACGCGGCCAACGCCCATGCGGCCCACGAAGTCGTTGTAGTCAACGCTGGAGACCAGCATCTGCAGCGGCTCGTCGGGCTCGCCCTCCGGCGGCTGCACATATTTCAGGATAGTGTCAAACAGGGGCTTCAGGTCCGTGCCGGAGGCAGGATCGGTCCAGTCGTAGCTGGCCGTGCCGTTGCGCCCGGAGCAGAACACCATCGGGCTGTCCAGCTGCTCGTCGGTAGCGCCCAGGTCCATCAGCAGCTCCAAAATCTCGTCGATGACCTCGGCAATGCGGGCATCGGGACGGTCGATCTTGTTGACGGCGATGACCAGAGACAGGTTCTGCTGCAGAGCCTTCTGCAGAACAAAACGGGTCTGAGGCATGCAGCCCTCGGCTGCATCGACCAGCAGCAGAACGCCGTTGACCATCTTCAGCACGCGCTCGACCTCGCCGCCGAAGTCGGCGTGGCCCGGGGTGTCGACGATGTTGATCTTGACGCCGTTGTACTCGCAGGAGCAGTTCTTGGCCAGAATCGTGATGCCGCGCTCACGCTCGATGTCGCCGGAGTCCATAACGCGCTCGGCCACCTGCTGGTTGGCACGGAAAGCACCGGACTGCTTCAGCATCTGGTCGACCAGGGTGGTTTTGCCGTGGTCAACGTGCGCGATGATCGCGACGTTGCGGAGATTTTCCTGAATCATATACGTTCCCTCTCAAATTGAAAATGCCGATATACTGATATTCGCAGGGGCAAAGCCCCAATATCCACATACTATCTTATAATACGCTATAATGTGGTATTTGTCAAGAATCGCAAAACGCAAAAATGTGTGCTATAATATGGATTATTATAGTGATATTTTACACTAATTAAACCATACGGCTTTACATTCTCCTTGGCCCCCTCTGGGAGGGGGCTCCCGCCGCAGCGGGTGGGGGAGAGAGCCTGGCCAGGTGAGAAGGCTTCGGGCAATGGCAAGGTTCTCTCCCTCCGCCCCTTCGGGGCACCTCCCTCCCAGAGGGAGGCAAGGACGCGAAGATGAGGGAAACAAAGTATACGAGGGAGAACCACTATGGCAAACAACACGGTACGCCACATCAACATCATCGGCCACCAGAACCCGGACACGGACTCGATCTGCTCCGCGCTGGCGTATGCCTGGCTGAAAAACCGCGGCAGCCTGACCGGCCTGTATGAGGCCCGCCGCGCCGGACATGTGAACCGGGAAACGCGGTTCGTTCTGCAGCACTTCGGCGTGGAGCCGCCGCGGCTTTGCACCGACGTCAGCCCGCAGATCAAGGACATCGACATCCGCAAGCAGGCGGGCATCGACGGCGAGATGAGCCTGCGCGCGGCCTGGAACCTGATGCGTGACGTCGAGATAGACACGCTCTGCATCGTGGACAGCGACAACGAGCTGCAGGGGCTTATCACCATCAAGGACATTGCCGACGCGAACATGGACCTGTTCGACACGGCAGTGCTGGCCGCGGCCAACACCCGCTGCACGAACCTGCTGGAAACGCTGGAGGCTGAGCTGGTGGTCGGCAGCGCCGACACCCACATTGACAGCGGCAATATCTGCATCGGCACCAGCCCGGAAATCATGGAGGAGCTCGTCAAGCCCGGCGACCTTGTGCTGGTCTCCAACCGGTACGAGACCCAGATGTGCGCCATCGACTGCGGCGCACAGGCCATCATTGTCTGCTGTGGCTCCGCGGTGCCGCGCACCATCGTGGCACGTGCGCAGGAAAAGGGCTGCGCCGTGCTGGCGACCCCCTACGATACCTACGCCGCCGCGCGGCTCATCTCCACCGCCGCGCCGGTGCGCCACTTTATGCGCACGAAGGAATTGCTGAAATTCAGCGTAAATACGCCGATTGAGGACGCCAAAAAGGTTATGGCCAGCGTGCGTCACCGCTATTTCCCGATCCTGGATGAGAACGGCAAGTACTGCGGCGTCGTCAGCCGCCGTAACCTGTTGAACCTGCACCGCAAGCAGGTCATTCTCGTTGACCACAATGAGCGCACCCAGGCCGTGGACGGTCTGGAGCAGGCGGACATTCTGGAGATCATCGACCATCACCGCATCGGCAGTCTGGAGACCACCGGCCCGGTCTATTTCCGCAATGTTCCGGTGGGCTGCACGGCCACGATTTTGTACCAGATGTACGGCGAGCAGGGCCTGACGCCCAGCCGCGAGATCGCGGGCCTGCTGCTGTCGGCCATTCTGTCCGATACGCTGGTGTTCCGCTCTCCGACGTCCACCCCGCAGGACGAAGCCGCCGCCAAGGCGCTGGCCGCGCTGGCGGGCGAGGACATCCAGTCCTACGCCGAGCAGATGTTTGAGGCAGGTGCCGACCTGACGGGCCGCACGGCGGAGGATGTGTTCAGCTCGGACTTCAAGGCGTTCAGCCGCGGCGACGTCAAGTTCGGCGTCGGCCAGTCCACCTACATGACCGACAAGTCCCGCGCCGCCGCCGAGGCGCTTGTGCAGCCGTTCCTGCCCGAGGCGAGCCGCCGCGAGGGTCTGCCGCTGATCTTCTACATGTTCACCGACATGAAGACCCAGAGCACCGACCTGATGTTCTACGGCCACAACGCCGAGGAGATCATCCGCGATGCGTTCCACGTCGAGCCGGAGGGGAACATAGCCAAGCTGCCCGGTGTCGTCAGCCGCAAGAAGCAGCTCATCCCGCCGCTGCTGGCAGCTTTGCAGGCGCGGCAGTAAGAGGAAAATGCCCGCGAAGCCGCGCCATTGGCAGACAGGCAGGGGCGGATACAGAATCTGCCCTTATGAATACAAAAACAGACGCACAGCCGTGAAAAGCTGTGCGTCTGTTTTTTATGCCAATTTTTTGACTGCCTTGCTCACCGGGCTGCTCATTGCCGTCAGCACCGCCGCCGGCACAAAGCTGGCGGCGAGATACACCGGGAACATCCCGGCCAGCGGCAGGCCGTGCCCCTGCACAAACGGCAGGAATACCAGGGTCAGCAGGACATGATGCACCAAGTACACGCCGTAGCACCAGCCCGCCAGCCGCCGCAGGGCGGGGCAAAGCGGTGCGGGTACGTGCTGCCCGGCGGCATAGACTGCCCAGAACAGCACCGACGCCAGCACCAACAGCACGGCCAGACGCGGCACTTCGTCCACCCACAAAAGCGGGCAGACCGCCAGCCCGATATACAGCCGATAGGACGGCAGCGCGTTCTTTTTCAGCAGCGTGCCGAACCACACCCCCAGCGCAAACGCGGGCAGGCGGCCCAGCACCGTATGCCCGGCCTCCCACGGAGCGGGGCAGACGAGCGGCCAGACAACGGCCAGCACCGCCATGCAGAGCGCCAGCACCCGGCGGTGCGCTGCGGTCTCCATGCACCGGAGCAGCAGCGGGAATACGAGATACAAAATCAGGATAACGCCCAAAAACCACTCGCCGATTTTGTAGAAAGTGACCGTCACGGGCGCTAAATACCCATCCAGCCCCAGTACTGAAAAAATCACACGCCAGCGCGAAATATCGGCGTTGTTGCCGTGCAGGACCTCGCCGTACAGGAACAGCGCGCCAAACCCCAGCCAGAACGCCGGGTAGGTCGCGGCGGCGCGGCCCACAAAGTAGCGCCGGGCGTCAAACCGTCCCTGCCATTGCAGGCAGAGCGCCGCACCGGACAGCAGGAAAAACCACGCCAGCCCGACCTCGACCCAGTCGGCCATGCCGCGGCCAATCAGCGCCGTCGGCACGGAAAAGCCCAAGCGCGCGGCCTCGATGCAATAGTGGTAGCACAGCACGGGCAGCAGCGCGGCCAGCCGCACCACATCCAGCCCGGGACGATAATTTTGGGGCATCACGCCGCGACAGCGCCGAAGGCGGATACGCCCAGCACGCTCAGCGCGCCCATGATGCAGCCTGCCAGCAGCACGCCGCCCATGCAGGCGCGGACGCTGGACTTAAAGTCCATGTCCAAAAGGCTGGCGGCCAGCGTGCCAGTCCACGCACCCGTGCCGGGCAGCGGAATGCCGACGAACAGCAGCAGCGCCCACGGCAGGCCGCGGCCCGCCGTGGCCTTCAGCTTCGCGCCGCCATTGTGGCCTTTTTCGAGGCAGAAGGTGAAGAACTTGCCGATGACCGGCTTATCCGCACCCCACTCCAGCACCTTGCGGGCAAAGAAGAAGATGAACGGCACGGGGAGCATATTGCCGATGATGGCGATGACGTATACCTGCCACAGTGGCAGGCCCATGGCCACGCCCACGGGGATCGCACCGCGCAGCTCGATCAGGGGGACCATCGAAATAAAGAACACACTCAGGTATTTTGTCAGCATTTGAAAACCTCGCTTATACGTTGAAACAATAGTATAGACAAATTTAATTATACAAAATATTTGTGCGCCTGGCAAGAGGGGAGCGTGTAAAATTGACGTAAAAATGAAAAGAGCCGCCAGCCCTGGTGGGGATGGCGGTGGAAAGGCTTCCCCCACAGGGGGAAGCTCAGCGTATAGAAAAAGTCTGTTTCCGGGATGTTTGTAGGGATGGGTCTTGACCCATCCGCACATCTGGCCGCGCGCAGCGCATAAAATCGCGCCGAATGGCGCGCGGTTTTCCCGTTGCGTCGTGCTTTTGGCAAGGCAGCACGGAACGGTCAAGACCGTTCCCTACAAACCCGCCGAAGGCTCGCGATCATCC
>OISY01000342.1_pt1 | contig 13273 bp, 6 predicted proteins | sample 1586631 | NCBI WGS metagenome assembly OISY01 (sample SAMN02675049, study PRJEB24791) | human gut metagenome, SKBSTL061 | isolation source: stool | host: Homo sapiens | place: USA | reverse complement strand
GCTTTCCGAAATCCGGGACACTGCCTATGACATTTCCGCAAGAATGGCACGGTCGTTAGAGCAGAACAAAGCGCCCCGCCATAAAGAACAGGAGCGTTGAGTATGGAAAAACAGGAAAAACGGGTTTTAACCCTTAATCGGTACGAACACGGTGTTGTGATTAACGCCCTCAATGAAATGCGAAACGACCTGCTGGAAGAAGAACGCTCCACCGACATTGTGGACGAGGTTCTTTTGAAAGCGATTAACGCCCCGACAAAAAAAGTAAGGTGTAGGGACAATGAAGAACGGTAAACAGACGCCTATCGCCCTCTGCCTGTTCGGGATTCTCCCTGTCGTGTGGCTTGGACTTCTGCTTGCCCCTGCCGCACACGGGGGCTTGCCCGAAATTATTGCCCGGTTTCCTGCGGCGATAAATAGCCCGTTTCATATTGAGCTTTGCGGGGACAGCTTAAAAACTGTCCTCGTTTTGCTTCTCTGCTACGGAATGGGCGTCGGCATCTACTTCTCCACACGCAGGAACTACCGCAGGCGGGAGGAACACGGCTCGGCAAAATGGGGCAGCGCCAAAGCCGTAAACAAAAAATACCGGGCGGCAAAACAAGGAAAGGGTATAAGGAATCAGGCTCATGGCTCTCCTGCCAATATTCTGGATTTGTATGCAGTAAGTGATGTGCCCGAAATAGAGGGGCGTGATTTAGTCAGTATAAAAGCAGCTCCGTCTGTAGCTCATACGGAAGGAAAGAAACTCTCATCTTCAGAAAGTGCGACTTGGTTGAATGAACATTTTCAATCGAATCTGGGAGATGTAAAGAAAGCACTTGATCTTTTCTTTTTGGGTGGGGTGAATCATATTTTTTATCATGGCACTTGTTTCAGTCCGCAGGAGGCTCCCTGGCCGGGATGGTTATTTTATGCGGCAGTCCATTTTCATCCGAATAATCCGTTTTGGGAGGATTTTAAATATTTGAATCAGTATGTTACTCGCGTGCAGTCATTTTTACAGGATGGCACTCCTGACAATGATGTTCTTTTATACTATAACATAGCCGATGTGATGTCTGAACAAGGGAACAGAAGTCTTCAGCATTTTAGCGGATTGGATCGTAATATGTTGGAATCTTCGGTCAGAGAAAGTGCGGTAACTTTAACAGAGAATGGTTATGCATGGGATATGATTTCTGACAAGCAACTTCTTAAAACTAATATTGAGAAAGAAATGATTGTAACGCCCGGTGCCGCATATAAAACCGTTCTTGTTTCGGCGGCGCAATATATTCCTTATGAAACAATGGAAAAACTGATGGCTTTGGCTGATGAAGGTGCTACCGTTGTGTTTTATAAGGGAATTCCTCAAGATATGGCCGGAATGATTCTTTCGGAAGAAAAACAGGCTCATTTTAAAGAAATGTTGGATGCTTTGGACTTTCATGCTGAAGGTGCTGTTAAATGTGCTCGTGTAGGTAAGGGGAAGGTTTGTTTGTCAGATGATATTAATGCTCTGATGAATGAGGCGAATGTGGGTGCTGAGAAAATGTATCAGGCAGGTCTGCAATGTATCCGAAGAAATAGTACGACGGGAAAATATTACTTTATAGAAAATAGTAGCGACCGTAAAATAGAGGATTGGATTCCACTTCGTACAGAAGCTCGGAGTGCGGCGATTTTCAATCCAATGACTGGTGCTAGTGGTTTGGCTGCTATGAAACGCAATGACGGGGAAACAGATGTTTACCTAGAATTGAATCCGGGTGAAACTGTCATTGTATCAACTTCCGGTCAGCATTTTACAGGAGATGCCTATGCTTATTATCAAAATGCAGGTGAGCCAAATCCAGTTTCCGGCAGTTGGACTGTTTCTTTTGTTCAAGGAGGTCCTCAACTTCCTGCTTCTATAACGGTTGACAGTTTGGGCTCATGGACTGATTTTGTAGGGGATGAATATAAAGCTTTTTCTGGAACAGCCGTTTATACGACTACTATAAATAAGGTGCCTGTAGCGGATGTGATCAAATTGAACCTTGGAACTGTGGCAGAAAATGCATCTGTCTATTTGAATGGAGAATATATAGGTACAGTGATTGACTCTCCTTATCAATTGTATATCCCTGCTGAAAAATTCAAAGGACAGGATGAGTTAGTTGTCAGAGTAGCCAACTCTATGGCGAATCGAATTGCTTATATGGATAAGAAGGGAGTGGACTGGAAGATTTTCTATAATGTAAATATGTCTGCAAGAAAAAAGGAAAATGTGAAAAATGGTATCTTTGATGCTTCTGATTGGGAACCAAAATCTTCAGGGCTATTGGGACCTGTAACGTTGACTCCGGCTATGGTGAAGCAATGAATTATATAGTCCTGATGTTGCAACCTATAGAATAAATGTTTCAGGGCGTTTATGTAATATATTGAGTATTAATGTAATATGTAAATATGCGCAACATGAATACCCTGAAATTTCGTTTTGAACGAATTTCTATATAAATGTATCTTATTCTATGGTAAGAGAGGGAACTTTATGCTAGTTTTGCAACAAACAATTTGAGATAGCTATGAGAAACAAAATTCTTTTATTTTTATTGACTTTTATAGGAATAAGTCAGATTGCGGCAGCATCAGCTGTCCGTGATAAATACAATTTTAATTCTGAATGGTTACTTTATGTCGGCGATATACCGGAAGCCAAAGAGGTACGTTTTCAGGATACGGATTGGAAGAAAGTAACATTACCCCGTCCTTTTAATGAAGATGAAGCTTTTCGTTTAAGTATAGAACAACTGACAGATACTGTGATGTGGTATCGTAAACATTTCCGTCTGCCTGCCGGCAGCAAGAACAAAAAAGTCTTTGTTGAATTTGAAGGGGTCCGTCAAGGAGCTGATTTTTATATCAATGGCGAATATATCGGTTTGCATGAAAATGGTGCGATGGCTGTAGGTTTCGATTTGACTCCTTATATTAAATATGGACAAGAGAATGTAATGGCGGTCCGCATTGATAACAATTGGAATTATAAGGAACGTGCTACCGGCACTAAATATCAATGGAGTGACCGTAATTTTAATGCCAATTATGGAGGGATTCCTAAGAATGTGTGGCTTCATGTTACTGATAAACTTTATCAGACACTTCCCTTGTATAGTAATTTGAAAACGACCGGTGTCTATATCTATGCGGAGGATATTCGTGTAAAATCTCGTAAAGCCGTAGTTCACGCCGAATCCGAAATAAAAAATGAATATAATCGGGATAAGAAAGTCGCTTATAAGGTTGAAGTGTTTGATCGTGACGGGAAAAGCATAAAAAGTTTTGAGGGTACTCAGACGGTAGTAAAACCGGGTGAAACTGCGACTTTGGAAGCTTCAGCAGAAATAGACGGACTTCATTTCTGGAGTTGGGGATACGGATATTTGTACACAGTAAAAACCAGTTTATGGGTGGATGGCAGAAAAGTAGATGAAGTGGCTACCCGTACCGGTTTCCGTAAAACTCGTTTCGGCAAAGGAATGATTTGGTTGAATGACCGGGTGATTCAGATGAAAGGTTTTGCACAGCGTACCAGTAATGAATGGCCGGGAGTCGGTATGAGTGTTCCTGCATGGCTGAGTGATTATAGCAACGGTTTGATGGTGGAAGATAATGCCAATTTGGTTCGTTGGATGCATATCACCCCTTGGAAGCAGGATATTGAATCGTGTGACCGTGTCGGATTGATTCAGGCGATGCAGGCCGGTGATGCAGAAAAGGACCGTGAAGGCCGTCAATGGGAACAACGTACAGAATTGATGCGTGATGCCATTATTTACAACCGTAATAATCCGAGTATTTTATTCTATGAATGTGGAAACGAATCAATCAGTCGTGAACACATGATAGAAATGAAAGCGATTCGTGATAAGTATGACCCTCATGGAGGCCGTGCCATCGGTTCTCGTGAAATGCTTGATATTCGTGAAGCCGAATATGGTGGCGAGATGCTTTATATCAATAAAAGCAAACATCATCCGATGTGGGCCATGGAATACTGCCGTGATGAAGGTCTGCGCAAATATTGGGATGAATATTCTTATCCATATCATAAAAATGGGGAAGGAAATAATTCATTCCGTTCTGCAATGACTAATAAGGTCCAGAAAAAGGTGGATGCCCGTGCTTATAATCACAATCAGGATTCCTTTACTATTGAGAATGTGATTCGTTGGTTTGATTATTGGCGTGAACGCCCGGGTACAGGTGACCGTGTCAGCTCGGGAGGTGTGAAAATCATCTTCTCGGATACGAATACACATTATCGTGGTGTGGAGAATTATCGTCGTAGTGGTGTGACAGATGCCATGCGTATCCCTAAAGATCCTTTCTATGCACATCAGGTGATGTGGGACGGATGGGTGGATATAGAGAATCCCCGTATTCATATCGTTGGTCATTGGAACTATAAAGAAGATGTGGTGAAACCTGTTTATGTGGTATCCAGTGCTGAAAAAGTGGAATTGTTCCTGAATGGTAAATCTTTAGGAAACGGTCAAAGAGATTATCATTTCTTGTATACTTTCAAAGATGTGGCATTTGTTCCGGGCAAGTTGGAAGCTGTAGGGTATGATAAGAATGGAAAAGAATGTTGTCGCGCTGAATTGCAGACTGCCGGCAAGCCGGAACAGATTAAACTCAGTGTGATTCAAAGTCCTAAAGGCTGGAAAGCGGATGGAGCTGATATGGTATTGCTTCAAGTGGAAGTGATGGATAAAGATGGCAGACGTTGTCCGCTGGCTAATGATTTGATACATTTTGATGTAGAAGGACCGGCTGAATGGCGTGGTGGAATAGCACAGGGCAAAGATAATTATATTCTTTCAAAAGATTTGCCTGTAGAATGTGGAATCAACCGGGCTTTGATACGCTCTTTTACGACTCCGGGAACAGTTCGTATAACAGCCAAGGCTGATGGATTGCAATCTGCCGAAATCAGTCTTTCTTCTGCACCTGTTGAAGTGAAGAATGGCTTGAGTAACTATATTCCGGGAGATGAACTGGAGGGCAGGCTGACCCGTGGAGAAACTCCGTTGACTCCTTCTTACAAGGATACGAAAGTCGATGTGAATATCTTATCGGCGGTTGCCGGAGCCAACCAGGATGAAGCGATAAAAAGTTTCGATGATAATGAATTGAGTGAATGGAAGAATGATGGCAGACTGAACAGTGCATGGATAACTTATAGTTTGGAACGTGCGGCCCGTGTGGATGAAATTTGCATGAAACTTACCGGTTGGCGTTTGCGTAGCTATCCGTTGGAAATATATGCAGGTGATGAACTGATTTGGAGGGGTGAGACTGAAAAGAGTTTGGGATATATCCACCTGAATGTAAAACCTGTATTGACAAATGAGATAACCATTCGTTTGAAAGGTGCCAGCAAGGAAGGTGACGGTTTCGGACAAATTGTAGAAGTTGCTGCCCCTGCTGCGGGTGAGTTGGATTTGTTTAAGGCAAAAAATGGCGATAAAACCAATCACGAGTTACGCATTGTTGAAATTGAGTTTAAAGAGAATTTGTGGCAATAGAGATGTGGATATTTTTTAGAGGTAAAGATTGATAGACAGGAGTTTCTTTTTTAAGTAGATAGGCGGGGAAACTCCCCGCTTGTATTAAGGTTTTATAAATTGTTAGATGAAACATTGGGTTATGATGAATATGCTTCTGCTTGTCGGAAGCATATTCGCTTTCTCCCAACCTTATAGTGGAGAAAAGCTTTCAAGAGGATTGATTGGAATTCCTACAGAGGAAGGAATGTATTTTAGCTGGCGCATGACCTTGGAGGATGCAGCCGGATTACAATTTGATTTATACCGTAGTTCCGGTGGAGGTGCGGAGGTAAAATTAAATAAAGAACCGATAGATCGGACTTCCGATTTTTTAGACCGTACGGTTGATTATACGGTGGATAATCGTTGGACTTTAAAAGCAACTACCGGGGAAGTCGCTACCTGGACCCGTTTGAAGGGAGAGGAACGGAATCCTTATTTAAGTATTCCTATTTGTAAACCGGAAGACGGAGAAATAGCAGGTGAGCCATTTACTTATACAGCTAATGATTGTAGCGTGGGCGATCTGGATGGTGATGGAGAGTATGAGATTATTTTAAAATGGTCTCCTTCTAATTCAAAGCGACCGCCACAACGTGGCTTTACCGGTAATACCTATTTGGATGCATATAAAATGGATGGAACAAGATTGTGGCGTATTGATTTGGGACCGAATGTACGTTCCGGAGCAGCCACGACTAATTTTCTGGTCTTTGATTTTGATGGAGATGGATGTGCGGAAATTTGTTGTAAAACGGGAGATGGTACTGTCGATGGACTGGGACATCGGATAGGAGATGCCCAAGCCGACTGGAGGACATGGGATAAAAAAAGTCCTACGTATGGTAAGATAGTAAATGGTCCGGAATATCTCACGGTTTTTGAAGGACGTACCGGAAAAGAACTGGATTCGAAAGAATATATTCCAACCCGTTATCCTTTGGATGGTTGGGGAGGTGTAGGTGGCAATTGTGGTAATGACAATACTGGTGGTCGTTCAGACCGTTTTACAGCCGGAGTAGCTTTTCTGGATGGAAAAACGCCTTCACCTGTCATGGTAAGAGGATGGTACGGACGGACGGTGGTAGCTGCATGGACTTTTACAAACGGGGCATTGAAACATACATGGACTTTTGATAGCGCGGCACCGGGTTGGGAGACCTATTCGGGTATGGGAAATCATAGTGTGACCGTAGCGGATTTTGATGGTGATGGTTGTGACGAAATCTGTGTGGGGGCTATGACTGTAGACCATGACGGTAAAGGACTGTTTACTACGGGCTTGCGTCACGGGGATGCTTTACATGCCGGACGTTTTATTCCTTCCCGTCAAGGTATGCAGGTTTTTGGCGTGCATGAAAATGAAGGCGATAATGAAATTGTAAAGCGTACTCCTGCCGTAGCTATGTTTGATGGAGCGACCGGAGAAATTATCTGGCAGGATGGCTTGGGACAAGATGCCGGCCGTGGAGTAGCTGCCGATATCGATCCGCGTTATGATGGAGCAGAGTGTTGGTGCAATATAGGAGGTTTGAGAAGAGGGGATACCGGAGAAATAATCAGTAATAGAAAGCCTGACTCCTGCAATTTTACCATTTATTGGGATGCCGATCCCTTAGCGGAACTACTGGATCATGTTTCCATCAGTAAATGGAATTGGAATGCGGAAAGTACAGATTTATTATTGAAAGCCGAGGGAGTTGTTTCCAATAATGGAACAAAAGGTAATCCGTGTTTGTCGGGTGATATTTTAGGAGATTGGCGGGAAGAGGTTATTTGGGCCTCCGAAGACCAGACGGAATTACGTATTTATTCTACTACCATACCGGCTGTGGACAGACGTGCCACATGGATGAATGACCGTCAGTACAGGTTGGCGATAGCTTGGCAGAATGTAGCGTATAACCAACCGCCGCACCCTAGTTTCTAGCCTTGTCGCTACTCTGATTAGGATATATGTACTATTGGTTGAACGAATAAACAGGAAAATGAATGAATTTCTATTCTCCGGTTTGTTCGTTCATCTTATTTTTGTGAAAGATTTGAAATGCAATAAAAGAAAAACACTATAAATGTCATGAAAGGAAATAAACTTTGTTTATGCTTTTTGTTAGCTGCCGGAGTAGGATTGGGAGCACATGCTCAAAATAAAATAGCTGCTCCGATGAAGGATGTGAACCAAGTCGTTGATAATACGCTTGATAGTTTAAATGTGGCGCGTTCCGCCCGTCCTGTTTCAGGTTCCAGCCGGAAAGGGGATAATCCGGTGTTGTTCCTTGTTGGAAATTCAACGATGCGTACCGGTACGTTGGGCAATGGAAATAACGGTCAATGGGGATGGGGATATTTTGAACACGAGTATTTTGATGAAAATAAGATAACCGTTGAAAATCACGCATTGGGAGGAACCAGTAGCCGTACTTTTTATAACCGGTTATGGCCTGATGTCTTGAAAGGAGTTCGTAAAGGTGACTGGGTTATCATAGAATTGGGGCATAATGACAATGGTCCGTACGATAGTGGCCGTGCCCGTGCCTCTATTCCGGGAATTGGCAAAGACAGTCTGAATGTGACTATTAAAGAGACAGGAGCAAAAGAGACCGTATATACGTATGGGGAATATATGCGTCGTTTTATTCATGATGTGAAGAAAAAAGGCGCTCATCCTATTTTGATGTCCCTGACTCCTCGCAACGCTTGGGAAGATGCAGACAGCACTATTATTACCCGGGTGAATCAGACATTTGGATTATGGGCGAAGCAGGTAGCTAAAAAAGCGAGAGTTCCTTTTATTGATTTGAATGATATCTCGGCACGCAAATTTGAGAAATTCGGCAAAGAAAAAGTAAAGTATATGTTCTATCTGGACCGCATTCACACAAGTGCTTTTGGCGCACGTGTCAATGCAGAATCAGCAGCCGAAGGAATCCGTAATTATAAAGGGTTGGAACTGGCTCGTTATTTGAAACCGGTAGAAAAAGATACGGTTACGGGGGCTACCCGTAAAAAGGGGAATCCTGTATTGTTTACGGTGGGAGACAGTACTGTGAAAAATGCCGATAAAGATGAAAAGGGTATGTGGGGATGGGGAAGTGTTATTCACGAACTGTTTGACACAGAAAAGATCTCTGTAGAGAATCATGCGAAAGCGGGCCGCAGTGCGCGTACTTATTTAGATGAAGGGCGTTGGGATAAAATCTATCATGCACTTCAGCCGGGAGATTTTGTTTTGATACAATTCGGACATAATGATGCAGGTGACATAAACACAGGGAAAGCGCGTGCGGAATTACCCGGTTCAGGAAATGAAAGCAAGGTCTTCAAAATGGAGAAAACCGGCAGCTATCAAGTGGTTTATTCTTTCGGCTGGTATTTGCGTAAGTTTATTATGGATGTAAAAGAAAAGGGAGCTGTTCCTATTGTCCTGAGTCATACACCCCGCAATAAGTTTGATAATGGTGAGATAGAGCGCAATACAAATTCTTTTGGTAAATGGACGCGTGAAGCGGCAGAAGCGGCCGGGGCTTATTTTATAGATTTGAATAAAATATCAGGAGACAAGCTCCAAGATATGGGATACAATCAAGGTTTGCGTGTAGTAGGAACGTATTTCAATCATGACCATACCCATACCTCTTTGAAAGGTGCCCGTATGAATGCCCGGAGTATTGCTGACGGGCTGAAAGCTACGGACTGTCCGTTAAAAGACTTTTTAAAGTAAATGAAAACAAAACAACATCGTATGAAAAATCTGTTTCTGTTTTTATTTCTATTAGTTGTCTTTACGTCAAAGGCACAGGATAATAGGGTTTCCGGTTTAAATTCCCGTCAGTTTACTAAATACTGGAAGGTTGAATCGGAATCGCCTGATTATAAAGTGACGTTTCAGGGAGATACCGCTGAGATAGTATCTCCCAAGGGATTGACTCTTTGGAGAAAAGAGAAAATGAGTGGAAAAGTGACCATTGAATATGATGCATGTGTGGTGGTGGAGTCGGATGGAGATCGTCTGAGTGATTTGAACTGCTTCTGGATGGCATCAGACCCTCAATATCCCGATAATTTATGGAAGCGAGAAAAATGGCGTAGCGGTATATTCCTGAATTGTTATTCTTTACAGCTTTACTATTTGGGATATGGTGGCAATCATAACTCTACTACACGTTTCCGTCGTTATGATGGGGATGAGTCGGGTATTACAAATCCTAAAGCCCGTCCTGCTATTCTAAAGGAATATACGGATGCCGGACATTTGCTGAAGCCGAATCATTGGTATCATATCAAGATTACCAACGAGAACAATAGGGTTAGTTATTACATAGACGGTGAGCGTTTGGTGGATTTCAGGGATGCTGAACCGTTACGGGAAGGCTGGTTTGGTTTTCGTACCACTTTGTCGCGTACTCGTATTACAAATTTCAGTTATGAATGCTCATCGCAAGAAGTGGCTACTGTTCCTTTGCAATGGATTGGTGAAACTCCCCGTCAGGATAAGGCCGTAAGTTTCGGAGTGCCTTTTGATAAAGGGGAAGTTTTTCCGGAAAACAAGTTACGGCTATCTGCAGAAAGTGGTGAGGATATTCCTATTGATACTTGGACTTTGGCTTATTGGCCGGATGGTTCTGTAAAGTGGGGAGGAATAGCTGGAGTTATTCCTGCCGGAACAGAAAAACTGACTCTGGAAAAGGCGGTAAAGAAATCTAAAGCGAAATCCAAACTGCCGGATACAGATAAAAAGAAGTCCGTTTCTGTTACAGAAACATCACAGGGTATTCATATCTCTACCGGAGTCATTTCAGCATATATACCTCGTCAAGGCGAATTTTTGATAGATAGTCTGTTATATAAAGGTGTGAAAGTAGGAGAAAAGGCTAGGCTTATCTGCCATACGCAAAGTGAACCGGTACTTGAAAGTACTTCTCAAGTTTCTTTCACTAATTATATAGGAGAACTGAAATCTGTGACTGTAGAGCGCGCCGGTTCTGTGCGTGCGCTTGTTAAATTGGAAGGGGTACACAAAAGTCCGAAGGGTCGTGAGTGGTTGCCCTTTGTGGTACGGCTTTATTTTTATGGTGGCAGTGAGCAAGTGAAAATGGTGCATAGCTTTGTATATGACGGAGATCAGAACAAAGATTTTATTCGCGCCTTGGGAGTTCGTTTTGATGTTCCTATGCGTGAGGCTTTATACAATCGCCATGTAGCTTTCTCTTGTGCCGATGGTGGAGTCTGGAGCGAGCCCGTTCAGCCTTTGGTGGGACGACGCATACTTACATTGGATAAAACCGGAAATGGAGAATCTTCGTTACAGCAACAGCAGATGGAAGGAAAACGCATTCCTCCTTATGAAGCTTTTGACGAAAAGAACCGTGCTCTGCTTGATCATTGGGCTTCTTGGGACAGCTATCGTCTGTCCCAACTGACAGCAGATGCATTTTCAATCCGTAAACGTGCCAATGACAATAATCCTTGGATAGGTACTTTTTCCGGTACACGTAGTGAGGGTTATGCTTTTGCCGGAGATATAACCGGAGGCATGGGGCTTGAGTTGCATGATTTCTGGCAGTCTTATCCGTCTTCTATTGAAATCTCGGATGCAAAAACTCCGGTGGCTGCTCTTACCGCATGGATATGGAGTCCGGATGCTGAGCCGATGGACTTGCGCCATTATGATAATGTGGCCCATGACTTGAATGCCAGTTACGAAGATGTGCAAGAGGGAATGAGCACTCCTTACGGGATTGCCCGTACAACGACTCTTACCTTGATACCTCAGGGCGGTTATAGCGGAAAGAAAGCTTTTGCAGAACAAGCTAAACAACTTGCCGGACCGGGAGTGCTGATGCCTGTACCTGACTATTTGCATGCCAAGCAGGCATTTGGTGTTTGGAGTCTTCCCGATCGTAGTACTCCTTTCCGTGCCCGGGTGGAAGACAGGCTGGATGCTTATATCAGCTTCTATCAAAAAGCGATAGAACAAAACAAATGGTATGGCTTTTGGAATTATGGGGATGTGATGCATGCATACGATCCTGTCCGCCATACCTGGCGTTATGACATCGGAGGTTTTGCATGGGATAACACGGAACTGGCTTCTAATATGTGGCTATGGTATAATTTCCTGCGTACCGGGCGTGCTGATATCTGGCGCATGGCAGAAGCCATGACCCGTCATACGGCGGAAGTGGATGTATATCATATCGGTCCGAATGCAGGATTGGGTAGCCGGCACAACGTCAGTCATTGGGGATGTGGAGCTAAAGAAGCACGGATCAGTCAGGCTGCCTGGAATCGTTTCTACTATTATCTTACTACGGACGACCGATGCGGTGATTTAATGACCGAAGTAAAAGATGCCGATCAGAAATTGTACACGCTGGATCCCATGCGTCTGGCGCAACCTCGCAGTCAGTATCCTTGTACGGCACCTGCACGTCTCCGCATCGGTCCCGACTGGTTGGCATACGCCGGAAACTGGATGACTGAATGGGAGCGTACCGGCAATACGGCTTATCGTGACAAAATTATAGCCGGGATGAAAAGTATTGTGGCACTGCCCAACCGTATCTTTACAGGTCCGTTGGCTTTAGGTTATGATCCGGCTACAGGGATTATTACCAGCGAATGTGATCCCAAGTTAGAAAGTACAAATCATTTGATGACCATCATGGGAGGTTTTGAAGTCATGAATGAAATGATCCGTATGGTTGATTATCCCGAATGGAATGAGGCATGGCTTGATCTTGCCGCCCGTTATAAGCAGAAAGCATGGGAGTTAAGGAAGAATCGTTTCCGTATATCCCGTTTGTTGGGATATGCAGCCTATCATACCCGTAATGCAAAAATGGCGGAAGAGGCTTGGACAGATTTGTTTTCCCGCTTGGAACATACTCCGGCTCCACCTTTCCGTATAGAAACTGTTCTTCCGCCGGAAGTTCCCGCTCCTTTGGATGAATGTACAAGTATCAGTACCAATGATGCCGCCCTTTGGAGTCTGGATGCCATTTATATGCAGGAAGTGATTCCGGTGGATGGTATGAGATAGGATATTTTCGTATCTGTTTGATGATATCATTGTATAGCTTATCATCCTGAACATGAGTGAAGAATATGTTTACAACAACTCTTTTATTGTTTACAGATTCTTCACTGATATTCAAAATAATAGAAATGACAGAATCATTATTCAACAATCCATTTTTCAATATTCCGTGTTTCAGCACTGAAGTTCACTCCTATTTTAAACAGTCTTCGTCCGTCTGTTTCAAAAGGAAGTGCGTAATGCTTGTCGTTAATCTGCTGTAAAGCATCTTCTGCCGTACCGTTCAACTTAAATTCCATGATATAAATAAATTTATCGGTCTGCAAGACAAGGTCGATGCGCCCTTCACTCGTATGATACTCTACCTTGGTGTAGAAGCCTAGCAGTTTAAAAACGATAAAAAGAACATTTTCGTAAAGTAGCTCCTGGTCCCGAATCACTTCGTAAGTAGTGTCTGCAAAGAAACTTTGCAGACGGCGGAAGAAAGAGTTATAATCACCGGAACGCACTTCACGAACAAACTTCTGAATCTCAAAAGGCGACTCGACCTTATTTACGTTCGCATAAAAAGGAAGCAGGAAGCGGATAAAACCTTCTTCCACTTCGCGATTGGGGAAACCCAAGCGATACATTCCAAATTCTTCATCATACCCCT
>OISY01000330.1_pt1 | contig 13529 bp, 10 predicted proteins | sample 1586631 | NCBI WGS metagenome assembly OISY01 (sample SAMN02675049, study PRJEB24791) | human gut metagenome, SKBSTL061 | isolation source: stool | host: Homo sapiens | place: USA | reverse complement strand
AGCTGCCGCACCTCGCTCGCCGTATCGGCACTTAGAATTATGCGGTATTGCCCTAAGAAAAAAGCGGTGCCCCGGCACCGCTTTTTTGTTTACAACCGTAGGGGCGGATTCCATATCCGCCCGTCAAGCGGCGGCACGGCTCGGGCGGATATGGAATCCGCCCCTACGATACAATGATGAAAATTTTAGTTGCAACTTTATTAGTCTACGCCCTCGGCCTGCTGTTTACAGCGGTGGGCAGTCGGCTGGCGGGGCGGTGCACTACCTGGTGCTGCGCCCTGCTTGGGCTACCCATGTGGGTCGTGGGCGGCACGGTGGCACCGTTCTGCCTGGCGCTGCCGCAGCTGATGCTGGCATTTCTGGCGGCGGGCATGTCGGTCACGGCGCTGGCCGTCGGCACCGCACTGGCGGGCGCTGTCACGAATCTGGGGCTGGCGCTCTCCGTCTGTCTGCTGCGCAAGAGGCACTGCGCCGTGGCGGACCGGGACGAGTTCTGCCGCAAATGCCTGCTGCTGCTGGCGGCCTGCGGCGTGCTGGCCGTGTTTGTGCGGGACGGCGAATTGAGCTACACCGGCACCGGACTGCTGATGCTGCTGTTCGTGCTCTTTGTCATGATGAGCATTGTGTTCCAGCACAAATTCACCTACGGTGATACGATTAAGGCGGTCTCCACATCCGAAAAGCACCCCAGCCCGCAGCTGGCCGCGCAGGAATACGGCTACACCGCCCACACGATGGCCTTCCCGGTCATGAACGTCCGGAACGCACTGAAAAATCTGGCGGGCGTCGTGGGCGGGCTGGCCCTGCTGGCGGGCGGTGCACAGGCGCTGCTCTACAGCGCCACGACGCTGGCAAACCTCACAGGCACGATCCAGGCCCTCTGGGCGGCGACGCTCATCAGTTTCGGGTTCTGTATCCCTCTGCTGGTCGAGGCGCTGAATCACCCGCTGGGCTCGGTCTGGAAGTGGTTCTCGGTTCGCTGCCGCTACTACCCGCCGGATTCGCTGCCCATCCAGCTTTTGAACAGCGCGATCCTGAACCTGACGCTGGCGCTGCCGATTTCCAGCCTGATGTACCGCCACAAACTGCCCGTCGGCGCGCAGTTCCGCAGCTATGAAGTCCCCGTCTGCGCCGCCATGGCGCTGGTGCTGTTGCTCCCGCCGCTGTGCAGGCACAAGCTGAAGCGCGGGCAGGGGTGGATGTGTTTGGCGCTGTATTTTGCGTATCTGGCCGCCGCGTTGCTGCTGCCAAGAGCCGGGGCGTAAAGGATGTATGCTTCTGCTGTCGAAAACTTGTGCGGAGGGGTCAAGACCCCTCCCTACGATACCGCTTTCCAGGGTTCTGTAGGGAGCGGTCTTGACCGCTCCGTGCCCGCTTACCATTGCGACACACAATAAAAATCCCGCAACACAGTAGGGGCCGGGTATGCCAGGCCCCTGCAACGCAGCAGCGGCCCACGCTTCGTATCTCCCGAAGTGTGGGCCGCTGTTTTATTTGCTTATCTCCGCGCAAGCCTCTTTAATGATCTCCCGCTCGACGAAATGCAGCTTTTTGCCGTTGATCAGCTGGTAATCCTCGTGGCCCTTGCCCGCGAACAGAACGATGTCGCCGGGCTCGGCCATTTTCACCGCGGCATAAATCGCCTCGCGGCGGTCCGTGATGCAGGTGTAGGGTGCGCCGGGAGCCATGTGGCCCGCAATGTCGCGGATGACGTCCTCGGGCGGCTCGTTGTCGGGATTGTCACTCGTGATGATCGTATAGTCGGCGTAGGCGCTCGATGCGTCGGCCAGTTCCTTGCGGCGCACCTGCGTGCGGCCACCCACCGACCCAAATACACAAAGTAAACGGTGCGGATCGTACGCCCGCAGCGTTTTCAGCGCACTGGTCAGGGCCAGCCCGTTGTGGCTGTAGTCCACAATGAAGGTGCGCCCGGGCAGACCCTCGACGACTTCAAAGCGGCCCTGCACGGGGGTGTGGACCAGCGTGGCGGCGGCTTGAGCAGGCGTCACGCCGAACGCGCCGCACAGTGCGACGGCGCACAGCGCATCCGAAGCGCTGAACGTGCCGGGGGACATGACCTCGATGTGGGTCGTTTCGCCCGCGTGTACGCAGTCAAAGTCAACGCCGAGGGCGGTCTGGCTGCGGTACTGTGCCAGATTCTGCCCGTGATAGTCGGCGGCATTCTGGATGCCAAAGCTGATCTGTTCGCCTTTAAAGCCCTCGCGCATGAAAGCGCTGTAGGGGTCATCCACGTTGTAAACCATCGTGCGGGCGTTGTATTCTGCAAACAGGCGGCGCTTGGCGCACTTGTAGTCCTCAAAATCGGGGTGCTCGCCGGGTCCGATGTGATCCTCCGACAGGTTCGTGAAGGCCACGACCTCAAACGGCACGCCGTCCACGCGGTGGTGGCGCAGCGCCTGGCTGCTGACCTCCAGTACGCAGTGGCGTACGCCCGCATCCAGCATCTTGCGGAACAGCCGGTGCAGCTCGAGACTCTCGGGCGTTGTATTGGCGGTAGTCTCGTGCACGCCCGCAATGTCCACGCCGTTGGAGCCGATGTAGGCGCAGGGCAGACCGGCCTCGGTCATGATGGCCGAGGTCAGCAGGGCGGTGGTCGTCTTGCCCTTTGTGCCCGTAATGCCGATGAGGTGCAGCTCGTCGGCGGGGTTGCCGTAGAAATCCGCACCGATGACGGCCAGCGCCGCGCGAGTGTCGTCGGTGACGATCTGCACGGCGTCCGCGGGCAGGTCGACCCTATGCTCCACCAAAAACGCACGACAGCCGTTTTGGTAGGCGCTTTCGGCGTAGGTATGCCCATCCAGCCACGCACCGACAAGGCAGACGAACAGCGAGCCGGCGCAAGCCTTGCGGGAGTCGTAGGTGATGGCGGTGATGTCCGTTTCGGAGGCACCTGTGTGGGAGATACGTTGGACAAGGTCGTTTAGCTTCATGATAACGTCCTTTTTAAAATAAGAAAGAATAAATAATAAATAATAAAGAATGTGGAGTTTTCTCCCTTTGGTCGAAAACGAAATCCGTAGGGGCGCATTCTATATGCGCCCGCGGAAGTTTGCCTTGCCGCAAGCGGGCACGGGCGGATATGGAATCCGCCCCTACGCTTTTTGAGCGGAGCGCCAGCGACGCGATTCACCACATTTATTATTTCTTATTTTTTATTTATTATTTGTGTACCGGGTAATACGTCTTAAACTTCTTGAACTGCCTTCTCAGCTGCTCCAGCACGCAGGCATAGCGCACGGGGTTCCACAGCAGGTCGGGCTTGTACAGCAGACTGCACGCCTCCTTGCCCTGCGCTTTCAGCGCCTTGGCGCGTGCGACGAGGTCTTTGTCCTCGGTGTAGGTGAAGGCCACCTGCGCGGGGACGTGGTGCCAGAACACCTCATTCTTGTTCAGCACGCAGTCGGTGCCGCCGTCGTTCCACTTTTCCACAACCAGCCGGGCAATGTTCATGCCGGTGGCGGTCACATAGTAGTTGCTGCGGCCCTGGCGCAGGTTGATCTCAAACACGCGGTAGTCGCCGGGGGTGCCGCTGTACTTGATGTCAAAGTTGGAAAAACCGGTGTAGCGGCAGGCCTCCAGCATCTTGCGGATGTTCTCCACCAGCGGCAGGGAGGTCGTGTCCTCACTGACGATGGCGGCATGGTTGCCCAGGCCATGGGGGGTGTGCTCCTCGACCATCGTATGGCCAAGGCACATGGCGCGGACCTTACCGTTCTCGTCGGAGAACGCCGTCAGCACGCGCATGTGGTCGTCGCCGCCCGGCACCATCTTCTGCAGGACCATGCGGTCCGGGTAGCCGCTGGCATAGATCGTTTTGACGATCTCGGCGGCCTCGGCGGGGGTGGCGGCGGTGTAGACCTTCTTCATCGTGTCAAACGGATGCTTCCAGTAATCAACGCTGGACGACGGCTTGACGATGATGGGATAGGCAAAGCCCAATTTATCCTCGGTCAGCTCGGCGGCATCGACAGGTGCGGTCAGGATTTTCGAGTCGGGGTAGGGGATGCCGAACTTTTCGCAGACCTCGTAGAACTCGGCCTTTTTCTGGATGGAGCCGTACAGGTCGGCAGCAGGGCCGGGGGCGATATACTCGGTCAGCTCGGCCTTGCGGCGGATGATCATCGCGGCGTAATCGTCGGTGCAGCCGAACAGATAGAGCCGCTTGCCCTTATGCTGTGCCGCAAACTCGTGCAGAATGCGCAGCATCGTGTCCTCGTTGTCCATATCGGGCACGGTGGTAAAGTGGATGATTTTGGAATACTTGGTCGGAGCCATCGGGTAGCGGCCATAGGCGTAGCTCTCGACGCCGTAAGCCTCATGGAACGCCCGGGCAAAGTTGTAGCAGTTCAGGTCTGCACCAAGGAATACAGGGATAATGTCGGACATGGGAAAGTACATCTCCAATTTTTCAAATTAGGCTTCCCCCTTGGGGGAAGGCTCATAAGATTCACGCATCAAACTTCTCAAAGAACTGCTCATGCCAGGTCAGGAAGGTGTAGGCAGTCCAGATCTTGCGGCGCTCGTGCTTGGGGTCGGCCAGCATGGCGACGAGCTTGTCCTGGTCGAAGTACTCTGCCGCCACATCGCTCATGAAGCTCTTGCGCACCTTGGCGGAAAACGCCGGGTCCTCGAGCCACTTGGCAATCGGCACGGGGAAGCCCTTCTTCGTGCGGTTGGCCCAGGCGTCGGGCAGGGTCTTGTTGGCGGCGGTGCGCAGCACGGCCTTCGTGTCGCCGCGCAGCTTGTAGCTGTCGGGGTAGGTCTGGGCCTCGCGCAGGACCTCGCGGTCCAGATAGGGCACGCGCAGCTCAAGGCTGTGTGCCATGCTCATCTTGTCGGCCTTCAGCAGAATGTCCCCGGGCAGCCACAGGTTCAGGTCAAGGTACTGCTTCTTTTCCAGCTCGCTCAAGTCCTTGACGCGGTCATAGATCGGCGCGGCGACCTCGCGGGCCGTGGGGCCGACGCGGTACTTAGGCTTCAGAATGTCGTAGGCATCCTTCTCCTCAAAGACATGCGCCTGGCCGATGAACCAGTCCTCGGGGCGGCCGCTGCCCTTGATGATGAAGTCGTGCCCCTTGAAGTAGGGCAGGTGCTGGCTGGCATCGCTGGCCAGATGGCGCAGCGGCGCGGGGATGTGCTTGTACTTCTGCATCAGCGGGGTGTCGGCGTACCACTCGTAACCGGCGTAGATCTCGTCCGCGCCCTCGCCGGACAGCACCACCGTGACATGCTGGCGCGCCAGCTGGCACAGGAAGTAGAGCGGCACGCTGGACGGGTTGGACTGGGGCTCGTCCATGTGGTACTGGATGTCGGCGAAGGCGTCGAGGCACTGCTCTTTCGTCAGCATCTCGCGGTAGTTCTTGATGCCGAGCTTTTGGCTCAGATCGCCCGCCTCGGTGGTCTCGTCAAATTTATGCGTGCCGTCGGGGCTTGCAAAGCCGACGGAGAAGGTCTCGTCGGGCATCAGGCAGGCCGTGATATAGCTGGAATCGACACCGCCGGACAGGAACGCGCCCAGCTTGACGTCGCTGATGCGGTGGGCGGCCACGCTCTCCCGCACGCGGGCATCGATCTCATCGGCGGCGGCCTCGTAAGAGAGCGTCGTGGGGTGGCGGAAATCGACATCCCAGTAGCGCTCGATCTGCATCTTGCCGTCCCTGTAGGTGAACCAGTGGGCAGGGGGCAGCTTGTAGGTCCCCTTGAAGAACGTCTCGTTCATGGCGCTGTACTGGAAGGTCAAGTAGGGGCGCAGGGCCTCGGCGTTGACCTCGCGGCGGAAGCCGGGGTGCTCAAGCAGGCTCTTGATCTCGGAGCCGAACAGCAGCTCGCCTGCGTCGGTCTGGGTATAATAGAACGGTTTGATGCCGAAAATATCGCGCGCGCCGTACATCTCGTTCGTTTTCGTGTCCCATACGACGAAGGCAAACATGCCGCGCAGCTTGGCGGCCAGTGCCGTGCCGTACTCCTCATAGCCGTGGATGATGACCTCGGTGTCGCAGTGGGTCTTGAAGATGTGCCCCTTGGCCTGCAGCTCGGTGCGCAGGTCCATGAAGTTGTAAATTTCACCGTTGAACACGCAGACGACGGTGCCATCCTCATTGTACATGGGCTGCTTGCCTGCGGCCAGGTCGATGATGCTCAAACGGCGGAAGCCCAGCGCAATGGCCGTGCGCGGGTCGTCGCCGCTGATATGGTAGCCTTCCATATCGGGGCCGCGGTGGATAATGCGGTCCGCCATTCTGTGCAGGATGGCCTCGCGCTGTTCACGCAGACCGGTAAAGCCAACAAAACCACACATGGTACATTCCCTTTCTCTCTATAGGCGCAATCGTAGGATTTTAACTTATATATTTGTATATTGTACCACAGATGAGGGGAAAAGAAAAGTAGACGGGGAAAATATGTGAAGAAAAGTGAAACGCAAAATGGCTTCCCCCTCGGGGAAAGGCCTGACAAACAAAAGCGGCAGGATGCCGAAACATCCTGCCACAGAAATATAACGTTACGCTTCCTCTTCCGTCGTCACCTTATCGGTTTTTCCCTCGCCGTCCAGCGCTTCCTCCAGCGTGTGCCAGGCCAGCACGGCGCACTTGACGCGGGCAGGGACGTGGGCAATGCCCTGCAAAGCGGCTACGTCCTCCAGGTCGTCCAGCTCCTCGGGCGTGATCTTGCCCTTGATCATCTGGAAGTACAGGCTGATGAGGCGGTGCGCGTCCTCGACGGTGCGGCCCTTCACAAGGTCGATCATCAGCGAAGCCGACGCCTGCGAGATGGCGCAGCCGCTGCCGATAAACCCGGCGTCCTCGATTTTGCCGTCCTTCACGCGGAGCTGCAGCGTGATGTCGTCACCGCAGCTGGGGTTGACACCCTCCAGGCTGTGGGTCGCCCCCTCGACGGGGTGGCGGTTCTCTTTGCTGCGGCTGTTCTCGGTAATGATCTGGGTATACAGTTCGTTCAGGTTCACAGGCCCATCACCTTTCTGACATTTTCAAGATTTTCCAGCAGGGCGTCCACGTCCTCGGGTGTGTTGTAGATCGCCACGCTGGCGCGGCAGCAGCTGCCGATGCCCAGGAACTCCATCAGGGGCTGGGCGCAGTGATGCCCGGCGCGCACGGCCACGCCGCCCGCGTCCAGAATCGTCGCTACATCGTGGGGATGCACGTCGTTGACATTGAAGCTGACAACGCCGTAGCGGCCCTCGGCCACAGGCTCACCGTAGACGGTCAGCCACGGCATGGCGCGCATACCGGCCAGCATACGGTCCAGCAGCGCATGCTCATGGGTCTCCATGGCCTCCCAGCCGATGCCCTTCATATAGTCGATGGCGGCGGCAAAGCCGACCTCGCCGCCGACGTTGCGGGTGCCGGCCTCAAACTTGCGGGGGCCGTCGGCCCAGGTCGCGCCGCTTTCATGCACAGCGCCGATCATATCGCCGCCGCTCATGAACGGGGGCATCTTTTCCAGCAGTCCGGCGCGTGCGTACAGCGCACCGACGCCCATGGGGGCGTACAGCTTGTGGGCAGAGCAGGCCGCAAAATCCACGTCCAGCTTCTTGACGTCCACGGGAGTATGGGGCGCGCTCTGGGCGCAGTCCAGCACGACCACAGCGCCCACGGCGTGGGCACGCTTCACAATTTCTTCCACAGGCGCGCGCAGGCCCAGCACGTTCGAGACCATCGCCACGGCGACGACCTTCGTCTTAGGGGTGATTTTTTTGTCCAGCTCCTCGGTGGTCAGGCGGCCGTTCTCGCCGGGATACATATAAACCAGCTTCGCGCCGGTGGCCTTGGCTACGCGCTGCCACGGCACCATGTTGGAGTGGTGCTCGGCCACCGAGATGACGATTTCATCGCTCTCATGCAGAAAATTCATGCCGTAGCTGTAGGCGACGAGGTTCAGGCTCTCCGTTGTGTTCTGGGTGAACACGATCTCGTCGTCCTCGGCGTTAAAGAACTGCGCTACGGTGTGGCGGGCTCCCTCGTGGGCGTCGGTGGCGCGCATGGCCAGCTCGTAAACGCCGCGGTGGGGGTTCGCGTTCTCTTTCGTATAGTAATCGACCACCGCGTTCAGGACCTGCATGGGGTGCTGGGTCGTGGCGGCGCTGTCCAGATAGACAAGGCGATTGCCGTTTTCGTCGGCAGCCAGAATCGGAAAATCAGCCGTCCAGTTCATCATTCAGCCTCCGTGCAACATTTTCACGTACTTCATCCTGCAAAGAATCCAACGGGATCTTATCAATGGCCGGGGCAAAGCGGGCGTCCACCATCAGGCGGCGGGCCTGTGCTTCGCTCAGGCCGCGGGAGCGCAGATAGTAGAGCTTGTTCTCGTCGAGACGGCCTACGCTGGCGGCGTGCTGGCCCTCGACCTCCTCCTCACCGCAGAGGATGAGGGGGGCGGTACGGTTGCGGGCGCTGGGGCTGAACAGCAGCACGTCCTCGCTCTCATGGCCGACGCCGCGCTTGGCACCACGCTGAAAATCGACAGTACCGCGCAGAATTTTATCGGCACTGCCGGTCAGCACACCGGCGGTGTGCATCTCGCACAGGGTGTCCATGCCGGTGTGGACGGACACGTCGTTGAAGTCCAGCACGTCATTGCTGTGGCCGAAGTAGACGGCATCGAGATCGTACTCGCACTTGTTGTGGTTCAGCAGCGTGCGGGCACCGCAGGCGACGACGGAGCCGCCTAACTCAATGCGGACCTGCTCCACGCGGGCGGAGGCGCCCTGCTCAATGGCAACGGCGTTCCAGCGGCGGGCACGGTTGCCCAGCAGCTGCACCTGCACCAAAACTACATGCGCACTCTCGGCGGCGCGGATGCGGGTCAGGTTGGCGGAGACGCCGCCCTCGGCATCGCCGCGCACGACCTGCACGACGGTCAGGCTGCTGCCCGCCGCCGCGTCGATGGTCAGATAGGTCAGTGCGTGGGGGTGGTCGGCGTCGAGCACCGTCTCAAACACGACGGGCGTGTCGGCGGTGCCGGTCACGGCCAGATGGTTGACAAGGTTGGCGTTTGCGGCCAGCCAGGCGTCGGTCTCGGCACCCATGCCGCTGGCGGCAAAGCTGCCGAAGTCAGCCGCGGCGGGGGCCGTCACTCCGGCGGGCAAGGCAGGGGACAGCGCCTCGGCCTTAGCCCAGCCCGCGGCGGGCACGGCAGGCAGTGCCGCCGACGCCGGGGCATAATTCACGCCCAGCGGATTCCAGGTGGAAACCGGGAGGCGGTTCATGGTTGTAGTCATATATATCACCTTAAACTCAATGCTAAGGCTTCCCCCTCGGGGGAAGCTGTCCGCGAAGCGGACTGATGAGGGCAAAGCTTGCGGCAGCGACCCATTAACGGGCCATCATGGCAAACGCGCCCCTCATCCGGCCTCGGGCGGGGCCTCGGCAATCTTCCCCCATCGGGGGAAGGCTTACAATCAGCCAATGCTTCCCTTCATCTCCAGATGAATCAGGTTGTTCATCTCCACCGCATATTCCAGTGGCAGCTCCTTGGCGATGGGCTCGGCAAAGCCGCCGACGATCAGGGCGCGGGCGTCCTCCTCTGTCATGCCGCGGCTCATCAGGTAGAAGATGGCCTCCTCGCTGATGCGCCCGATCTTGGCCTCGTGGCCGACGTCCACGGCATCACAGCGGATGTCCATGGCCGGGATCGTGTCGGAGCGGCTGCGGTCATCCAGCATCAGGGATTCGCAGCTCACGCTGGACTTGCTGCCCCTGGCGTTCGGCAGCACAACGACGGACGAGCGGAAGTTCGACACGCCGCCGTCGCGGGCAATGCTCTTGGTGGAAATATGGCTCGTCGTGTTCGGCGCGGCGTGCACGACCTTGGCACCGGTGTCCAGATCCTGCCCGGCGCCGGCAAACGTGATGCCGGTGAACTCCATGCGGGCACCCTCGCCCTGCAGGACGCTCATCGGGTACAGGCAGCCCGTGTGGGAGCCGAACGAGCCGGAGACCCACTCGATCGTGCCGCCCTTTTCGACCCGCGCACGCTTGGTGTTCAGGTTGTACATATTCTTGGACCAGTTTTCAATCGTGGAGTAGCGCACGCGCGCACCCTCACCGACGAAAATCTCGACGCAGCCTGCGTGCAGGTTGGCGACGTTGTACTTCGGGGCCGAGCAGCCCTCGATAAAGTGCAGGTATGCGCCCTTGTCCACGATAATCAGGGTGTGCTCGAACTGGCCCGCGCCGGGGGCGTTCAGGCGGAAGTAGGACTGTAAGGGAATGTCCACATGCACGCCCGCCGGGACGTAGACGAAGGAACCGCCGCTCCACACAGCGCCGTGCAGCGCCGCAAACTTGTGGTCCGTGGGGGGCACGCACTTCATGAAGTGCTCCTTCACCATGTCGGCGTAGGGGCCGGTCAGGGCGCTCTCCATATCGGTGTAGACGACGCCCTGCGCGGCGACCTCCTCCTTGACGTTGTGGTAAACGACCTCGGAGTCGTACTGTGCGCCGACGCCCGCCAGGCTCGAGCGCTCGGCCTGCGGAATGCCCAGACGCTCAAACGTGTTCTTGATGTCATCGGGCACTTCGCTCCACTTGCCGCGCATCTCGGTGTTGGGGCGCACGTATGTGACGATATTGCGCATGTCTAGCCCCTCCAGGGACGGGCCCCAGTTGGGAATGGACGCCTTGTTGTAAATGTCCAGCGCCTTCAGGCGGAATTCACGCATCCAGTCGGGATCGTGCTTTTCTTTAGAGATCTGTTCCACGATCTCTGCCGTCAGGCCGGAGTTGACCTCAAACGCCGCGTTGACCTTGTCCTTGATGTCGTAGACACTGCGGTCAATCTCGGCGACCTCGGTCTTTTCAGTCTCGAAGGCTCTCATTTGGCTTCGTCCTCCTTCAGCGCGGTGAAGCCTTCCTCAATGATCTCATTGACGAGGCTGCCGTCGCCGGTGCGGACAATGCGGGCGTCGTCCAGCACATGGACGTAATCGACCTGCAGACCCTCCAGGATCTTGGCGTTGTGGGTGATGATGATGAGGGCGTTGTCCGCGTTGTGGTACGCCTTGATGCCGCTGGCAACGGTCTTGACCGCGTCAACGTCGAGGCCGGAGTCGGTCTCATCCAGCAGGGCCAGCGCGGGCTTGAGCATGAGCAGCTGCAAAATCTCAGCCTTCTTCTTCTCACCGCCGGAGAAGCCGACGTTCAGATAGCGGTCCGCGTAGGACGGGTCCATGTTCAGGGCCTCCATCTGGGCGGCCATCTCGCGGCGGAACTTCATGACCTTAACGGGCTTGCCGGTCACAGCACCGGCAGCCGTGCGCAGAAAGCTCTCCAGCGTGATGCCGGGGATCTCCTCCGGCGTCTGGAAGGACAGGAACATACCTGCGCGGGCGCGCACGTCGGCGGTCTCGTGGGTGATGTCCTGCCCGCGGAAGATGATCTGACCGCGGGTGACGGTGTAGCGGGGATCGCCCATCAGGGCGCTCATCAGGGTGGACTTGCCGGCACCGTTGTGACCCATCAGTACGTGGGTCTCACCGGCGTTCACCGTCAGGTTCAATCCGTCGAGAAGGACCTTGTTTTCCTCACCGACGACGACCTGTAAATCTTTGACTTCCAGCAGCGGACTGCTCATGGAAAAAACACCTCCAAGTGGTATAACCGGGCTTTTGGGCTCAAGTGCCCCCCGGATAGTTTTGCTCTACCGAACTATACTATACTATTTTTATAGGGATTGCAAGAGGGGAACGCAAGAAATTGACACAGAACGATGAAATCGGCCAATTTTCAGCCGATTCGGGGCAAAACAAAAAGGCTTGAAGCGAATGCTTCAAGCCTTGATGGCTGCCCCAGTCCGACTTGAACGGACGACACCCTGATTAACAGTCAGGTGCTCTAACCAACTGAGCTATGGGGCAATATTCAACTATTGTCGCCGTCAGACGACTTTTATAGTATAGCAACCTCGAGCGCCATTGTCAAGTGGATTTGCGAAAAAAGTTGAAAAAGTTGAAGAAGGCCGTTCTGCCGCGGCGGGGCGTTTCAGCGGCGAACTCTGATTTATCAAAACGACAGCCGCATCTGGTGCCACGCAGCATTTCCATGGGTGGATTTGTCCGTCACACCCTCATCCTGAAACCCGAATTTTGCGTAGTAGGGGAGCAGCCGCTCCTTGCAGGTCAGCACAAGCCCCCTGCGGCCCTGCTGCCTGGCATCGGCAATGGCCCGGCGGAGCAGCTGCCCCGCATAGCCGTGCCTGCGGTACTCCGGCAGCGTGTTGACGCCGAAGATCATCTGCCACGCGCCCTGCTCGTTGTGCAGGGCGGCGTCCTCGTACATCACATCCGTCAGGTCCGGCTCGTCCGTGACAAAGCCGTCCACGAAGGCAAGCATCTTATCCCCCTCATACAGCAGCCAGAAGTGATTGCCGTAATACTGCACTCTGTCGATAAATTCCTTCTCTGTCGCGGCCTCTGCGGGCGGAAAGCATGCCGTCTCCACAGCGGTCAGTGCGGCAATATCCTTCCGGGAAGCGTGCTTTATAACCATGCGTTGTTCCTCCTGGGGCATAAGCTCTTACCCCTCTGCTATACCTCAAAGGCATCGGTCCCCGGGCGTTTCAATACCAGAGATTTCAATACTTGAGAAAGAACCTGTTTACTTTTGCCCGTAATAAGCGTTGGGGCCGTGCTTTCTCATAAAATGCTTGTCCAGCACATGCTGCGGCGCGGGCAGGGCACCGGGGTCGACGGTCAGGGTCAGGATCGCCATGCGGGCGACCTCCTCGAGCACAACGGCGTGGTATACGGCCTGTGCGACATCCTTGCCCCAGGTGAAGGGGCCGTGGCTGGCGCAGAGCACACCGGGCACATGCAGCGGGTCGATGCCGCGGGCTTTGAACGTCTCGACGATGACCTTGCCGGTGTTCTTCTCGTAATCCTCGTCGATTTCCTCCGGCGTCAGCTCCCGCGTGCAGGGGACAGGGCCGTAAAAGTAATCGGCGTGGGTGGTGCCGAAGGCGGGCAGGTCGCGCCGCGCCTGGGCAAAGGCTACCGCGTGGGTCGAGTGGGTGTGCACGATGCCGCCCAACTGCGGGAAGGCCCGGTACAGCTCGAGATGCGTTTTGGTGTCGCTGCTGGGGTTCAAATCGCCCTCGACCTTGTTGCCGTTCAGGTCCATAACAACGAGCATAGCGGGCGTCAATTCGTCATATTCCACGCCGGACGGCTTGATGACAAACAATCCCTTTTCGCGGTCAATGCCCGAAACATTGCCCCAGGTGTAGGTCACAAGCCCGCGGCGGGGCAGCTGCATATTGGCCTCATAGACCTGCTGCTTGAGTTCTTCCAGCATAGTGTACCCTTTCTGTGCCCGGCCCTGCCGGATTTTGGATGTTACCTTTATTATAGCAGGCACTGCGGCAACTTTCCAGACCTGTTTTGGAAAAAACAAAACAACCCCGCAGAAGCGATTGCTTCTGCGGGGCTGTTGCCAAATGGAGCGGCCGACGAGGCTCGAACTCGCTACCTCCACCTTGGCAAGGTGGCGCTC
>OISY01000329.1_pt1 | contig 13529 bp, 7 predicted proteins | sample 1586631 | NCBI WGS metagenome assembly OISY01 (sample SAMN02675049, study PRJEB24791) | human gut metagenome, SKBSTL061 | isolation source: stool | host: Homo sapiens | place: USA | reverse complement strand
CTCTTCCGATCTAAAAAAAAGAAATAAATAGAAATAAACAAGAAAAAATGTGCCGGAAGTCACTCTGTCATAAAAGGCAGCCCAATTCTTCAGGCACATTTTTTTATGCCGTCCGAACAACAACCGTTTCCGGATTTTATCGAGAATCAAAAAAAGGATGTAACCGGCATTCTTATAATTTCCGGCCAAAGCACTTCGACAGTGTCAAATTCAATCCGACACGCCATTTTGTCAAAGAAGTATACAGAAAGGGTGAAAAGGAACTGGAACACGCAGACCCCACATACGGTTTCAAGACGTCTTCTTCCAAGCACACTCAGGAAGAGCGATTCGGCATGCTGATGGAATATCTAAGGGAATACACCTTCATCACCCGCCAGGAATACCCTGTTCTCTTATATCCTATGATAGATTTCATCGAAAGGAACCCTGCCCCGTTCTCCCCAAATGCCTTTGTTCCCATCCCGTATGCCGCAAGGTATAACCATATTGATGCCTGCCCCATGGGGCAGCTTCAATAGTTTCTTCATCCGCCTGCTGTCAAAACCTTCCAGCGGACAAGTGTCATAGCCTTCGTTTGCCATGGCAATCATAAAGGTTTGGGCAGCAAGGGCACAGGATTTATTTACCGTCACACGCATATCGCATTCCGAAACTTCCAGCATCATAGGGCGGAACAGGCTGATGGTTCTCGCCAATATCACCCTGAAAAGCCCTAGAAGCCCGAAAAACCTTGCATAAATGAAAGGCATCAGTTTACCATAATACAGCTTCCTGTCCCTAATACGTTTTTCCTGACGCTCTTTCGGACTATTGCGCCTGATATTTCCTTCTTCAAAGCCAAGCACAAATTTAGCACGCTTTTTATACAAATCCTGACGAGTAACAAAAACAACAATTTCCGAAGCCGTAGAAGCAGCCGACTGCCCTAAACAAGCTTCTGAAACTTTCGCCATCAGTCCGGGATTCGTTATTTGATAAAATTCCCACAATTGCATATTGGAACTATTGGGAGCCAACGTAGCCAGTTCAAGACAATGTTTCACCTTTTCCGGGTCTATCGGTTTATTTTTATCATACCTCCGCACAGACCGGCGGAAGTTCAATACCTCTTCTAAATTCATTTCCTATTCAAATTAATAACTTTATTTCTTACTGAAACATTGCAGGATGACTTCTGCCATTTTCTTGGAACTGAACGGATTCTCTCCGGTGAACAGATTACCGTCAATAACGACTTTTGAAGTCATCGGAATCAATGCTTTCTCGTAGCGGGCACCTCTGTCTTTCAGTTCGGTTTCCAAATCGAAAGGCACGACCCTTTCCTTTCTTGCCAGAATTTCTTCAGCCCGGCTGAATCCTGTAAGCTTCTTATCTTTAACCAGATATTCGCCGGAAGCCAACGTCACATTCAACAATCCACAAACACCGTGACAAATGGCTGCCACCTTCTTTTCATTTTCATATTGCTTTTTTAAGATGGCTTGCAGGACAATATTATCCGGAAAATCATACATGGAACCATGTCCTCCCGCCAAATAAACGCAATCAAACTGAAATTCGGAGACTTCATCCAAACTTTTAGTATGCTGCAATACATTCTTAAATATGGAATCTTCCCAACAGGTTTTAGTTATCTCATCCATGAGTAAGGGATTCAAACTCTCCGGATCGATAGGAGTATCGCCTCCTTTGGGACTGGCAACGGTAATTTCTATTCCTTGCTTTTTGGCGCCGTGATAAATATGGGTGAGTTCGCTCAGCCATAATCCGGTTCTTAAATTCTTATTCACAAATTCGCCTTCTCCGGTTACTATTGCCAGTAATTTCAAGTTATCCATATTTATAGTTTTAGGGGTCATGCCTATATAACATAACCCCTATCCTATTGTATTCCAAACAGACAAATCATTAATATTATTTGGATTATTTCTTCATCCTTATAATAATCAAATGACAGATTTTACCGAGTCCTAACATTTTATAGGTTATTCTTGTAAATATTCGCCATCACCTTCTGGTATTGATTCTCAATCTGCATATACGCCTGAAGATTCTTATAAATACTTTCCGTTTCCACAAAATATTCAATCAATGAAATTTGTCCTTCGGTCAATGCCTGCTTCAATAAATCCAGCGAACGGTACATCAAAGGGACATCATACGCATTCATGGCATCCTTCAACTGCTGCATCTCATTGAAGAGAGACATCAGAGAAGCTTCAACCTGATCTTTAGCATTTTCTTGCATCAATTGTGCGCTGATAGCCTGTGCCTTGGCTATCTTTACCTTTTTACGATTCTGAAACAAAGGCAAGGAGCCCCCTACCACAAAACCATTCATCGAAACCGCATCATCCGTGTTACGGCGAAAGCCGGCTTCCAGCTTCGGCAACCATCCTTGGCGGTCTACCGAAACCTGCTTCTCGGCGGCACGGGCAGTGGCGGCGGCGGCCTGCAAGTCAAGGTCTGACGCCATCACTTCATCCCTCATAACATTATAATCATTGATTTCCTGTATGGCAGGGTATGTGGTTTCAGCAAATTCTAAAGGCATGTTGCCGTTCATGGCAAGCAGAGATTGCAAGGCAGTGCGGTGGGCTGCGCTGTTTTGGGCAACTTCCGTCTGCACATTCATACGTTCCATTTTGATTTTATTGACTTCCAATATGTTCGCATCACCGGTAGTCAGACGTTTTTCATAAAGTGCCTGTAATTCATCTGCATTTTTCATACGGATATCCATCAATGTCTTTTCCTGATTCAACAGAATAAGGTCCAGACAGAGATTCTTCGCATTCAGCAGAATATCCCGGCGGGCAGCCTGTTGTTGCTTGTCCACCGCTTCGTTCTGCAAAGTAGCCTGCCGGTTGCGGGCAATATACTGAGTAGGAAAATCAAAACCTTGCGAAGCAACGAATTCCGTACCGTGACCACCTTCGGCACCATTACTGTAAAAAGAACTGTAGCTCACTGTAGGGTCAGGCAAGTTGTTGTTTGTCCGGTTTTCCATCTTGGTTGCATCGGCTGCATGTTTCTGCGCCTTGAGCTCTTTATTATTCTGCTCGATGCTTTTCAAAATGTGCTCAATACTCTGGGCCTGCGCCAGCAAGGGAGAGCAGAAGGCTATTATAAATAAGATTCGTTTCATATATTTCTATTATTTCTTCTTTCGGTTCATCAGTTCATAAACAATCGGAATAATGAAAGCGTTCAGGAAAGTCGATGTCAAAAGACCTCCCAGAATAACTTTCGCCATCGGACTTTGTATCTCATTACCCGGCAAATCGCCACGGAACGCCAAAGGTATCAAAGCCAACGCGGAAGACAATGCAGTCATCAGGATAGGGTTCAAACGGTCTAACGAACCGTGAAGAATGCTTTCTTTCAAATCCATACCTTCTTCGCGCAACATATTGTAATGACTTATCAACAACATACCATTACGGGTAGCAATACCAAACAACGAGATAAAGCCGATAATAGCCGGAATGCTTATCTCACCCGTTGTTATCATCAATGCAAATACCCCACCAATCAACGCCAAAGGCAAATTCAACAAAATGACTCCACTTTGGGCTGCATTCTTAAACTGGGTATAAAGCAACAGGAAGATAACTACGATACTCATAAACGAAGTGAGCATCAGCGTACGGCTGGCCGCCTGCTCGCTTTCAAACTGACCGCCATATTCCACATGATATCCTTCGGGAAGCTTGATTTGCGCATCAATCCGTTCCTGTATATCATTCACCACGCTGCGCAAATCACGACCGCTGGTATTGGCCGAAATCACAATCTTACGCTTCACGTTCTCACGGCTGATGGTATTCGGTCCCATGGCAGAAACCACATCGGCTACATAGTTGACAGGGATTTTCTGACCGTCACCGGTATCAATCATCAGGTTACGCACTTTCTCCATCTCATCACGCACCTCATCCTTGGTACGGACAATAAGATTAAACGCTTTGCCTTCTTCATATACCTGCGAAACAACTTCACCCGCCATGTTTACAGATACAAATTCGGCAAAGTCCGGCAAGGAAATACCGAATTTGGCAAGCATCTCGCGTTTGGGAACAATCTTGAGCTGCGGACGTTCGATTTGTTGTTCCACATTCAAGTCGGCAATACCCTCCACGCTACTGATAGCATCCTTTATCTGATTACCGATGGCAAACATCTTGTTCAAATCGTTACCAAACAGTTTGATGGCAATGTTGGCCTTGGTACCCGAAAGCATGGCATCGATACGGTGGCTGATAGGTTGGCCTATTTCGATATTCGCACCGGTAATGGTAGATAACTTGGCACGCACATCGGCTACCAGTTCCTGACGGGAACGGTCTTTCAATTCAAACGGAGCCTCAATTTCACTCACGTTAACCCCTAGTGCATGTTCATCCAGTTCGGCACGTCCCGTTTTACGGGCTACAGTCTGTATTTCGGGAATAGACATCAGCAACTCTTCTGCACGGTGTCCCATTTTATCCGATTCTGCCAAAGAAATTCCCGGCAATGAACTGATATTAATGGTGAACGAACCTTCATTGAAAGATGGCAGAAAACTACGTCCTAATGCAAAAAACATAACCAATGCCACCGCAAACAGTCCACCTGTAAAACCCAATACTACGGATTTATGATTCAAGGACCATAACAAGGTATTGCGGTAATGCTTTTTCATCCATACGGCCACAAATGCCTCTTTGGGCAATCCTTTGCTTTTATTATTACCTAACAGATAGCTGCACAGTACCGGAGTCAGTGTCAAAGCCACTACCGTAGAAGCAAACAACGCCACAATAAAGGCAATGCCCAGCGGAACCAGCATACGACCTTCCATTCCTGTCAGGAAGAACAAAGGAACAAAGCTGACTACAATAATCAAGGTAGAGTTCAAGATAGGCATACGCACTTCTTTCGAAGCATTGAACACGACTTCAATCACGCTTTTACGTTCCCCTTCGGGCAACAAGCGGTTCTCGCGCAGATGTTTCCATACATTTTCCACATCCACAATGGCATCATCCACCAACGAACCAATGGCAATGGCCATACCACCCAAACTCATGGTATTGATGGTGAGCCCCATATAGTGAAGAGTCAATATAGAAACAATCAATGACAACGGAAGGGTTACCAATGAAATAACCGTGGTACGTACATTGGCAAGGAACAGGAAGAGAACAATCACCACAAAAACAGCACCTTCATACAACGAATCCTTCACATTGCCGATAGAGCTTTCAATAAAACGGCTCTGACGGAAAATATCTGTAGAAACGTGTACATCAGCCGGAAGATTCTTCTGCAAATCCTTCAATGCGGCTTCCAACTGCTCTGTCAGTTCAATAGTCCCAGTCTTGGGTTGTTTGGTAACGGTCAGCAGTACGGCAGGTTTTCCTCTCTCCGAAGCAGTACCCAGTTTGGGTTCCTGCGAACCAATCTTCACATCGGCAATATCCTCCAATGTAACGGGCACCCCTTCCACCGTCTTAATGACGGAACGTGACAACTGAGCCACATCATGGCTGGAAAGCACCCCACGAACAATATATTCGTTTCCATATTCATAAATCACTCCGCCATTGGCATTCTGATTCATGTTACGGGTAACGTTCATCACCTCTGTCAACGTAACATTGTAATGTTTCATGCGGGCAGGGTCAAGCAACACCTGATATTCCTTGATATCACCTCCTAGCACGGCAACCTGTGCCACACCTCCCGTAGAAAGCAGGCGCGGACGGATAGTCCAGTCTGCCAGTGTACGGAGATCGAGCATGGAAGTAGTATCCGAAGTCAGACCGATAATCAGCAACTCACCTAAAATAGAAGACTGAGGTCCCATGGTAGGTTTACCTACATTCTCGGGCAGCTCCTCGCTGACCAAGGACAATTTCTCACTAACAATCTGACGGGCCAGATAGATATCAGTATCCCATTCAAATTCCACCCACACAACGGAAAAGCCATTGGTGGAAGATGAACGCACCCGGCGCACATGGGTCGCACCGTTCACGGCAGTTTCTACAGGAAAGGTTACCAATTGTTCCACCTCTTCGGCTGCCATACCATTCGCTTCGGTCATAATCACTACAGTCGGCGCATTCAAATCGGGGAACACATCGACTTCCGTATGAAAAGCCGTGTAAGTACCGCCGATAAGCAGCAAAACCGACGCCACCAGAACCAATATACGGTTCTGAAGGGAAAAATGTATAATCTTATTTAGCATAGGACGGCTGATTAATGTTCATGACTATGAGCCGGAATCGCATTGCTGGCCGACGCTAATTTCACCTGATAAGCTCCCTTTGTTACCACACGGTCACCGGCTTTCAAACCGGTCAGAATCTGCACTTTCTTTCCGTTGCTCGCTCCCAAAGTTACCTCCTGTTTCTTATATCCTTCCTCATCCAGTTGCAGATAAACAAAGTACAAACCTTGTTCTTCGGTCAGTGCCGTAACAGGCAAGGCCAGCACATCGGGCATTTCCGACGAGAGCAGATACACCTCCACATACGAACCGGGAATCACATCTCCCCGATTATCAAATTCGAAAGTTACAGGCACATAAAAAGAAGTACCACCGGATGCTTTACCATAAGAAAGCAGACGCCCTTTCAACTCACCCAGCTCATATACCTTATTATCGTATGGAGTCTTGAAGTTTGCCGACTGGATGCTATGCAGATAACCATAATATTTCTCGGAAACATCTGCACGAAGGAACAGACGACGGTTCTGAGTGATACTCACCAAAGGCTGGCCTACCGACACATAGTCACCTTCCTGCACCAGACAATTCTTGATATAACCACCTAAAGGAGCTGTGACGGACACACCTGTCTTGGTCTGGTTCTTTGAAATAGCCTCGTATGCCAATAATGCATTTTCATAACTCTCCTTAATGGCATTGAAATCTTTCTGCGATATTATCTGACTTTTTACCAACTTGGCGGCACGTTCATATTCTTTTTTGGCGGTTTCATATGCGATACGGGTACGTTTTACAGGGTCTCCGTCCGGCATATTCTCAGCAGAGATATTCAGAATAGGAGCCCCCTTGCTCACACTCATACCGTCCGTTACCGGATGGCGGAAAGAAACCACACCGGCTACATTGGCGACTACTACGCTTTCATCGCCTTGTGCTGCCTGCACCTGACCGCTGGTCGTTATCACCTGACGGAATGATTCAGGCCGGATTATTTCCGATTCTACCCCGGCTGCTTTTGCTTTCTCTGGAGCCAGAATTATCTCATCGGAATGTCCGGCTGCAGAAGCTTCCGCTTCATGATTATGCCCTTCGTGACCTTCATTCTCATGGTCGTGGTTTTCTTTTTCATGGTCATGCCCTTCGTGATTATGGTCATGCCCTTCGTGGTCGTGATTATGTGCTTCCTCCGTTCCATGATCGTGTCCTTCGTGATCATGACCCGATTTACTGTTGCAAGAGCCTAAGAGGAACAAGCCTAAGACTCCCATAAAGATAAGTTTCTTCATGATGATATTATTTGTTCTTACTTTTTATTAAATGCAAAATTAGTGTAAAGAAAATGCAACAAAGTTGCGGATAAAAAGATAAACTTTCTATCTGTTAAGCAAGAACATCGCAAGGAGGAGCACGCAACCCCTTTACGTGGGGAAGACACGTAGAATGCAGTTTTTCTAAATAGTAATTATAAGGTAATGTGTTGTGTTCTGTCAACCGCAATGAAAGCGCCAATACATCCGTCACCGTATATAACAGCAAACAAAACGAATAATCAGGAGAAACACTGTCTTGGGCCCGATCCGGAGTTACACTTTTAAACTTGGTCACACATCCGGCATTACATGTATGATTCTCATCAGAACTATTATTATGCTGCTGATGCTGCACGGAACATTGACAGCCGCACAAAGTCATATCATGCTGCAAACAAAGAATTTCCCGGTGATGATGATGAGGCAGAACAGATGCTGTCAACATGATAATGCTGACCAACATCAATACCCATGCTATGTATCGTCTCCGTTTCATCGGGCACAAAAATAGGTGTTTATCATGTAAATTCCAAAAAGAAAGCATGGTAAATGCCGAATTCTCAGCAATTACCATGCTTTCTTATTATCTTTTATATACAAAGCTTACCAAATAGAAACACGTTTTTCAGGAGCCAAATACATAGGATCCCCCTCTTTAATGCCAAAAGCATCATACCATGCACCAATTTGAGGGAGTGCTCCGTTCACACGCCATCTGCCCAATGAATGTGGATCAGACTTGGTTTGCAAACGAATCTGCTCGTCGCGGATATTGCCAGCCCACACTCCGGCGTATGACAAGAAGAAGCGCTGTTCCGGAGTAAATCCGTCTTTTACCGGCAGGGGAGCATCTTTTGTCGCATTCTTGAACGCCTGGAAAGAAACCTGCAAACCACCATGGTCGGCTATATTCTCACCTAAAGTCAAAGAACCGTTGGCATTGAGTCCCGGCAAAACCTGGATGCTATCAAAGAAATTCACCATTACCTGAGCACGTTCTTCAAAACGTTTGGCATCTTCGGCTGTCCACCAATCTTTCAAATTACCATCCTTATCAAACTGACGTCCCTGATCATCGAATCCATGAGTCATTTCATGACCGATAACCACGCCAATAGCTCCATAATTAAATGCATCATCAGCATTCATATCAAAAAACGGATATTGAAGAATACCCGCCGGAAAACAAATCTCATTCGTGGTCGGATTATAATATGCATTGACAGTCTGCGGAGTCATTCCCCATTCATCTCTGTCAACCGGCTTTCCTGCCTTGGATAACATATAATCCAGTTCGAATTCTGTAGCACGCTTCACATTGGCCCAATAAGAATCTTTTTCAATATTCAAACCGGTATAATCCCTCCACTTATCAGGATAGCCTACCTTTACATAAAAAGAATTCAACTTCTCAATAGCTTTAATCTTTGTGCTGTCACCCATCCATTCCAAATTCCGGATACGTTCTCCCAATGCGGTCTGCAGATTCTTTACCAACTGCACCATACGTTCTTTTGCGGCTGCCGGAAAATATTTCTCCACATACATCTGACCTACCGCTTCACCCAGTACCCCATTCACAGTACTTACGGCACGCTTCCAACGAGGTTGGTTAGCCTGTTTACCGGATAGTGTTTTTCCATAAAAATCAAAGTTTTGTGCTACCAAATCATCACTCAAGTAACCGGCAGCCCTGTCTATCAGATTCCATTGCATATAAGCGATCTGATTTTCAACCGGCAAGCTATTGATAATTTTCTCAACCTCTTTAATCGGATCCACTTGAGAAACACTCAGTTCAGTCACCCCTTTCACGCCTATACCATTCAAGAAAGCATCCCAGTCAATGCCCGGAATCTCTTTCTTTAATTCATCCAAAGACATTTTATGATAATTGGCCGCAGGGTTACGCTGTTCCACCGCACTGAAAGAAGCTTTTGCAATACGGGTTTCGATATCCATTACAGCCTCCATTTTCTTTTTAGCGGCAGCCTCATCAAAACCAGCCAATTGGAACATCTTTACAATATGTTCCTTATACTTATTACGGATATTGACAGTCACATCATCATTGTCCAGATAATATTCTTTTTCACCCAGACTGATACCCCCTTGATACAATTGAAACAAATTGCTCTTGCTGTCCATGATATCGGCACCCACATAGAAACTGAAATAAGGGAATACACCGCTATGAGCCAGTTCCGCCATCAAAGGAACTATTTCCGATTTATCCTTCACTGAAGCAATCTTTTCCAAATCAGCTTGAATAGGAGTTACTCCATCCGCATTCAGTTTCACACTATCCATAGCCAAATTATAGATATCCCCTATTTTCTGACCTATTGTACCTTGCGCATTCTGCCCGGCAGCAATTTCCACAATCAATCCTTTCAGTTGTTCCCGATTATTTTCAGCAAGCATATCGAATGAGCCAAAACGGGAATATTCATTGGTCAGAGGGTGTTTCTTCATCCATCCGCCACAAGCATACTGATAAAAATCAGCTCCTTGAACAGCCGTAGTGTCCAAATTTGTCAAGTCTATACCCGAAGTCATGACGGCTTCCTTTTTACTGTCGCATCCGGCAGCTACTGCCAGAGCCAATACAGCCATTGGTAAATAATGTTTTGCTTTCATTTGTTCTATATATATGATACATACTTTAACTTCCCTGCATCTCTTCTAATTCCATAGAAACGGTTTCCCATTCTTCTACCGTCTGATCCAAGTCCTTTTTCAGTTTCTGATGCTTTTCATACAAAGCCATATCCGATGCACCTTCGGGAGTAGCCATATCAGCTTCCACCTCGCCAATCTCAGTTTCCAGCTTTTCTATTTTCTGTTCACAATCCGCAATTCGTTTCTCCAATTTGCGAATTTTCTTATTCAATTCCTTTTGCGCCTCATAAGATAATTTGTTCTCACTAACCGTTTCGGGTTCTTCCTTTTTAGTGGCAGACACAGTAGGAGAAGCCGAAAGCTGCAACTCATTCAGACTCTCTATTTTCTTTTTCTGTAAAAAATCATAAATGCCGCCAATGTGTTCTTTTACTACTCCACCTCCGAATTCATAAACTTTGGTCACCAGTCCATCCAAGAACTCACGGTCATGAGAAACAACAATCACCGTTCCATCAAATTCCTTGATAGCTTCTTTCAATACATCCTTTGAGCGCATATCCAGATGGTTGGTAGGTTCGTCCAAAATAAGGAAATTCACCGGTTCTAACAAAAGTTTTATCATGGCAAGACGACTCCGCTCCCCACCCGACAGTACCTTTACTTTTTTATCAGAAGCCTCACCTCCAAACATGAATGCTCCCAGAATATCACGAATTTTTAAACGAATATCCCCTTTTGCCACATAATCAATCGTATCAAAAACACTCAGATTTTCATCCAGCATCTGAGCCTGATTCTGAGCAAAATAACCAATCTGTACGTTGTGCCCGATGGTCAGTTTACCTTCGTATGGGATTTCGTCCATTATACATTTCACCAAAGTGGACTTACCTTCCCCATTCTTTCCGACAAAAGCCACCTTCTCACCTCGATTAATAGTCAAAGTCACATCGTGAAAAACGATATGACTGCCATATGCTTTCTTCACCCCGTCACAAATGACCGGATAATTGCCGGAACGCATGGCAGGCGGAAACTTCAACCGCAAGGCTGAATTATCTTCATCATCAATTTCAATAGGAACTATTTTTTCCAATTGCTTGATACGGCTCTGCACCTGTACAGCCTTGGTAGCCTTATAACGGAAACGCTCTATGAAATCTTCCGTATCCTGAATTTGCTTCTGCTGGTTCTCGTATGCACGCAATTGCTGCTCACGACGTTCTTTGCGCAATACCACAAACTCATCGTAAGCCACTTTATAATCATAGATATGCCCGCAAGATATTTCAATCGTACGATTGGTCACATTATTAATAAATGCACGGTCGTGGCTCACCAATACAACGGCTCCCGCACTTGTCTTCAAAAAGTTTTCCAACCATTGAATGCTTTCTATATCCAGATGATTGGTAGGCTCGTCCAACAGCAACACATCGGGCCGTCGCAACAGCAACTTGGCCAACTCTATACGCATACGCCATCCACCACTGAACTCAGATGTAGGACGGTTAAAATCCTCCCGGCTAAATCCCAACCCCATCAATGTACGTTCTATCTCAGCTGTATAATTGGTACCTCCCATCATCAAAAAGCGTTCATTGTCATGGGTGAATTTCTCAATCAGTTTATGATAGTTTTCTGAATCATAATCTGTTCTATCCGCCAACTCCTGATTCATTCTCTCAATACTAGCCTGCAACTCAAAGATATGTTCAAAAGCCATCTCCGCCTCTTCCATCACAGTATGTTTATCACTCAGAATCATGACTTGAGGCAGATAGCCTATCGTCACATCACGCGGAACAGAAACACTACCTGAAGTAGGCGCCTGTATTCCTGCCAATATCTTAAGCATAGTAGACTTACCGGCCCCATTCTTCCCGACCAGCGCAATACGATCTCTCTTATTGATAACGTATGACACATCCTCAAACAGAGGCGTTACTCCAAACTCTACTTTCAAATTATCTACTGAAACCATTCGTTTTTATCCTTTTGCAAAAGTGGCAACAAATATACGGTTTTATATGTAAAAAAGACAAAATACAAGTAAATAAAAAAAGTCCTCATCCTTAACAAATAGGACAAAAGTATTAAAACGTGTTAGAAAACATATTTTTTTAGTTGTTTTATTTGCAAAATCCACTAAAACACGTACCTTTGCAACGTGTTTTTCATAGTATTAGATTTAAGGTTAACAAAGGTTGGAGCAAGGCGTTGCTCCTTTTTTTATGTCTACATTTTCCTCATACTTAAATATTGACTTAGCTCAACCAAGCAAAATTTATCTGTAATACAAAAAATGACTGCTTCATTCTCATGAAGCAGCCACCAACAAAATACACGACGTAACACAACTATGTTTTACACATATCAGTTATTTAATATCGATTCCACAAGGATTGAGTCCCGGACCACCACCACCTGTATATCCCCTACTTTCTCCTGTGTCCCATGGAGAAATCCAAAAAGCATATAAATCGCCACAAGTAACATAAAACTTCACTTTAACTATCTTGCCTGAAAGAGCAGCAAGTTTTTTACCTGATTTCCAAGTTACCAATTGTTTAGTACTGTTCAAATCATTCATTTCCTTACAATCCTCTCTGGAAAATCCCGTAATCACATTACCATTTTCATCCATTATCTCCACCTGCAAATCCTTTGCTTGTGCATTCACAAAAAAATGATTACCATCAAACTTTATTTTCTCGGTAACAAGTACCCCTTCTGTGTCTGTATGCATGGAAACGAACCCATCACGACGTAAAGTTGCCAACCCAGTAGAAGTAAATCCATCCCACATCACTTTATTCTTCATTCTTCCACTAGAATACAAATACAAAGAATCACCAACAATGAGAGGTACGCCAATAACAGACTGCATATTTCCCCAATTCCATGCCCCTTCCGTTTCATTTACTCCCATAACAGGTTCATAACTGGGACGATAAAAATGAAAACCATCCCGACTATATCCCATCCCTATTTCATTTCTTTTCTGAATACCTAACTTACCACAGAGATCATTCTCTGGTCCTTTCCACATAGCATAGAACCCTAGCATAACACTTTCATAAGGCATAGCATCAAAATTATAAATGGCTGGACGCACATCAGGAAATTCAGGATGTGGCAGTTCCTTATCGGAAGGAGTAAACCACAAAACTATATTTTTATCCTTTATTCCTTTAGCCAATGAATGCGCCATGCTAACTGCCATCTCTGGATCTTCATTTTCCAAATAGCCTCTAGAGCGTCCGTCTGCTTTACTCCCCTGCCGTAGACTAATAGCCCATTTTTGAGTAAACGGATTATAGAAAGCAGTGGTACGATCCCCCACCGGTCCTGATTGCGCAACT
>OISY01000321.1_pt1 | contig 13725 bp, 9 predicted proteins | sample 1586631 | NCBI WGS metagenome assembly OISY01 (sample SAMN02675049, study PRJEB24791) | human gut metagenome, SKBSTL061 | isolation source: stool | host: Homo sapiens | place: USA | reverse complement strand
GCTGCGTTTTGCCAATGGGAGGCATGATGAAAGCAATAAAGAGGATCACAGCTCTGGCGCTCTGTGCGCTGATGCTGTTGGGCCTTCTCTCCGGCTGCGGGGAGAAGAAGCAAGGGGACGAGAAATTCGTCCTGAACGCGAGTGTCTGCAACGTGATCGACTCGCTCGACCCCGCGATGAACACCGACACGGATGCAGACAGCGTTTTCTACGCACTCTATGAAAACCTGATGCGCGAGAGCGACGACGGCAGCGGCGAGGTGACGCTGACGAACGGCATGGCCAAGGAGTACACTGAGGAGACGAACTATGATGGCAGCGTGACCTACCGCTTCACGCTGCGCTCCACTGCGCGCTGGGCGGACGGGGAAAAGGTGACGGCGGACGACTTTGTCTATGCCTGGCAGAGACTTGCCGACCCCGCGACGGATTCACCGAACCACGCGCTGATGAGCGTGGTGGCGGGCTATGACGACGTGCGCGAGACGGGCGACAAGACGAAGCTCCAGGTCTCGGCCAAGGATGAATCCACGTTCGTCGTCACGCTGAGCGCGCCGTGCGCCTATTTTATCGAGGGCATCTGCACGGCGGTCGCCACGATGCCGCTGCGCCGCGACCTGACGGAGAACGGCGGAGGTTTTGACACGCCGGACCTTGTGAGCAACGGCGCGTACCATGTGAGCGCGTGGACGAAGAGCAGTGAGCTGACGGCGGCGCGCAAAGACGAGTATTACGAGGCACGTCTCGTCGGTCCCGACGAGCTGCACTTCATCTTTACTGCCAACGCGGACGAGGCGTGGCAGCTCTACGAAGCGGGCGAGATCGACTACATCGCCCACCTGCCCGACAGCGTGATCGCCGAGCTCTCGCAGGACGAGAGCTGGAAGCCGACGGCGGTGTACGCGACGGCGAGCATCCTTTACAACAACGAGAGCGACACGTTCTCGAACGAGCACATCCGCAAGGCCTTTGACCTTGCCATCGACCGCGCGGCCGCCACGGCGGCGGGCGGCACGGAGAACAGCCCCGCAACGGGCCTTGTCCCCTACGGCATTCCAGATTCCGGCGAGACGGAGGACGATTTCCGCACGACGGGCGGCGAGCTCTGCGCCATCGATGAAGAGGGCATGAGCGCGCGGGCAACGCAAGCGCAGGAGGAGCTGACCTACGCGGGCTATTACAGCACGAGCATGTTCCCGCCGGTCGAGCTTCTGTATGTGACCGGCACGGAAAACGACACTGTGGCGAGCGCGCTGCAAAGCATGTGGAGCACGACGCTCGGCGTGAACGTGATGCTGCGCGGCGTGACGCAGTCGGAGTACAACGCGCGCATGGAAGCGGGGAACTACGAGCTCGCGCTGCAAAAGGTCACCGCGCTCTACGACGACGCGATGGGCTTCCTCGACCGCTGGTGCAGCGAGGATGAGCAGAACCTGATCGGCTATGAGAACGGCACCTACGACGTGCTGATGGGCGTCGCCAGAGCGTCGGAAGATCCTGTGGCGCGCACAGCGTTCCTGCACGATGCGGAGACGATGCTGCTCGGTGAGACGGCGCTCTCGCCCGTGTATTTTGACGGCACGGCGCACATGCTGCGCGACACGCTGCGCGGCGTCTACACCGATGGCTTTGGCAACAGCTACTTCGCCGGTGTGCGCGCGAACACAGACTGAATTGTGTGAAACGAAACAAAATGGCAGCTTTTGCCCAAAAAGCTGCCATTTTTTCTTGCTTTGACAGGAAACTTGCAAAATAGTGCTTGCTTTTTGCGAACAAACAGACTACAATATGAGCCTTGGGCGGCTCTGTTCGCCCGTACTTTTTCTGTTGTGAAGGTGTTACCATGACTGCGATTTTGAATCTGGCCGTTGCGCTGCTCGCAGGGCTTTTGATGACCCGTATTTTTAGCCGCTGGCATCTGCCTGATGTCACGGCGTTTCTTGTGACGGGCGTTCTGATCGGGCCGTTCGTGCTGGGCCGGCTCGGCATTCCGGGCCTCGGCTTTGCAAGCTACGACCAGGTCGAGGCGCTGAGCATGATCTCCGATGTGGCGATGGGCTTTATCGCCTTTTCCATCGGCAATGAATTCCGCCTGAGCCAGCTCAAAAAGACTGGCAGGCAGGCGATGATTATCGGCGTCTTGCAGGCGCTGGCCGCGCTGGCCTTTGTCGATATTGCGCTCGTGATCTTCCACTTCCTGCGCCCCGACGTGCTGTCCGTCCCTGCGGCCATCACACTCGGCGCGATCGCCACGGCCACCGCACCTGCGACGACGCTGATGGTCGTGCGCCAGTACAAGGCCAAGGGCGAGCTGACGGATCTGCTGCTGCCGATCGTCGCGCTCGACGACGCGGTGGGTCTCATCGCATTTGCCGTATCCTTCGGTATTGCCCGCGCGATGGACAGCGCACAGTTCAGCCTCGCAAGCATTTTGCTCTCTCCAATCATTGAGATCGTCGGCTCGCTGCTGCTCGGCGCGCTTGCGGGTTTCGTGCTCACGAAGCTTGAGACGATGTTCCGCTCGAACTCGAACCGCCTGTCGCTGAGCATCGCGTTCATCTTTCTGATGGTCGGCCTGTCCGCAGTGGACTTCACCGTCGCGGGCGTGGACTGCGGCTTTTCGCCGCTGCTCGTGTGCATGATGCTCGGCACGGTGTTCTGCAACATCTGCCCGCTGTCGGACGATTTGATGAACCGCGCGGACAAGTGGAGCACGCCGATGTTGGCGGTGTTCTTTGTCGTGAGCGGCGCAAACCTGCGCTTGAGCGTCTTTTCTCAGGGTGTGCTCGTGCTCATCGGCGTTGTGTACATCATCGCGCGCTCGGCCGGTAAGTATTGCGGCGCGCGCTGGTCGGCCAAGGCGGTGGGCTGTGACCACACGGTGCAGAAGTACCTCGGCATCATGCTGCTGCCGCAGGAGGGTGTGGCGCTCGGTATGTGCGTGAGCGCACAGGTGCTCGGCGCGGATGGCGAGCTGATCCGCAACATCATCCTCTTCTCCGTGCTGATCTACGAGCTGGTCGGCCCGCTGGCGACAAAGGAATCTCTCAAGGCCGCCGGCGCGATCACCGAAAAGCCTAGGGAAGTCCTCGAGCGCCGCGAGCGCAAGCTCGCCGAGGCCGAGCCCAAGGAATTCCTCGAGCGCCGCAAGGAGCGCGCAAACAAAAAGTAAATCCGCTGAAAGGAGATGGCCTTGGTCATCTCCTTTTTTTGCACCGGGCGGGAACTTTTTGTGAATTTGCGCGTCTAAAGAGGAAAGGCACTTGACATAACTTGTGAAAATTATGTACAATAAAGGCGAACAAACCGATAAGGGGGAATCATTATGGAAGGACGTCGGGTCAGCCGCCGCAAACCGCGGCGCAATCCGCTTTATGTGCTTTTTATGGGACTGCTGGCGCTTTCGCTGGTGCTCCTGATCACGGTGGTCGTGCTGGGCTTCAAGCTCAAGAGCGCGCGCAGCGATCTTGCTGCGGCGCAGACGAAAATCGAGCAGCTGCGCGGCGGCCAGCAGACCGGCGAGGACGGCCAGATCACGAACGGCGAAGACGGCTCACTCACCGGCGAGAACGATGTGAGCGACCCCGCGCAGGGCGATAATATGAGCGGCGATAATCAGACGGGCGGCGACACGATCGACTGGCTCGACCTCACGGGCCATGACGAGGTCTCCGTCAAGCCGAGTTCTGTGTACGACAAGTATTACATCTACTACACCACCGGCGGCGTGAATCTGCGCAGCGGCCCGGGCACGAGCTATGACAAGGTCACGACCGTGTCGCTCGGCAGCGAGGTACAGGCTGCGGCCAAGCAGGATGGGTGGACGTTCGTCAGCGTGGACGGTAAGTTCGGCTGGATCAACTCGGACTTCCTCTCCACCACGCGCCCCGCATCGTAACAATATCAAGCAAAAAAGGAGCAAGCCGAAAGCTTGCTCCTTTTTGCTGTTCAGTTGCCGCCGCAGCCGCCTTTATCCTTCAGGGAGCACGCTCCTTTGAAGCCGCAGGCATTGCAGTGGTTGTTCGGGTCGGACACGACGCTGCCGCTCAGAAAGCGCAGCGCGGCGTCGTCTGCCTTGCCGGAATAGCCGGGGAAGAGCATGATGCCCGCCATGCCGACAGCGGTGCGCTCGGTGTCGTCGATCGTGCCGCAGAGCAGCGCATCGATGCCGTAACGCTCCAAAAGGCCGACGGCAGCGTCGGTGCCGCTTTCTTCCATCGGCTCGAGGAACTCGCGCACGATCTTTCCGTGGTCGTCCTCATAAAAATGGAAGGCTTCGGCATTGGCGAGCGGGGAGAAAACCTCCCCACTCACAACAGGGATCGCAATACGCATGGCTTTCCTCCTTTTACACCTCAACGCCCTTGCCGTCGTTCCACTTCCACGCGCGGACCTCGGGCAGATCCACGCCGTTGTCCTTGATATACTGGCGGTGCTCAACGAGCTTGTCGTTCATCTTCTGGATGAGGTAAGCACCGCGGTTGCCGAGCTGCGGCAGGCGCTGCACCGTGTCGATGACGAGATCGAAGCGGTCGATATCATTGAGCACGCGCATGTCGAACGGGGTCGTGATCGTGCCTTCCTCCTTATAGCCGCGCACGTGCAGGTTGCGGTTGTGGCGGCGGTAGGTCAGCTCGTGGATCAGCGTGGGATAGCCGTGGTAGGCAAAGATGATGGGCTTGTCCTTGGTAAAGAGCGTGTCGTACTCTGCGTCGGTCAGGCCGTGGGGATGCTCGGTGTGCGGCTGGAGCTTCATCAGGTCGACGACGTTCACGACGCGGATCTTGAGCTCCGGCAGCTCGCGGCGCAGGATCGTCACAGCGGCGAGAGTCTCAAGCGTTGGCGTGTCGCCGCAGCAGGCCATGACGACGTCGGGCTCCTGGCCCTGATCGTTCGAGGCCCACTCCCAGATGCCGATGCCCTGCGTGCAGTGCTTGACGGCCTGCTCCATCGTCAGCCATTGCTGGCGCGGGTGTTTGCTCGCGACGATGACGTTCACATAGTTACGGCTCTTGATGCAGTGGTCAAAGCAGGAGAGCAGGCAGTTGGCATCGGGCGGCAGATACATGCGCACGACGTCGGCCTTCTTGTTGGCGACGTGGTCGAGGAAGCCGGGGTCCTGATGCGTGAAGCCGTTGTGGTCCTGCTGCCAGACGTTGGAGGCGAGGATATAGTTGAGGGAGGCGATATCGTGGCGCCAGGGGAGCTCATTGCACATCTTGAGCCACTTGGCGTGCTGGGAAAACATCGAGTCGACAATGCGGATGAAGGCCTCGTAGCTGTCAAAGAAGCCGTGGCGGCCCGTCAGCAGGTAACCTTCGAGGAAGCCCTCGCAGAAGTGCTCGGAGAGCATGGAGTCCATCACGCGGCCGTCGGGGTCAAGGTGCTCGTCGATGCCCTCGATCTGCTTGTCGAGGAAGCGGCGGCCCGTGACGTCAAACACGGCCTGCAAACGGTTGGACGCCGTCTCGTCGGGTGCGAAGATGCGGAAGTTGCGCGACTCCATGTTGAGCTTCATCACATCGCGGACATAGGTGCCAAGGACGTACATGTCCTGCGCCTCGACCTCGCCGGGGGCGGGGATATCGACCGCGTAGTCGCGGAAGTCGGGCGTGCGCAGGTCGCGCAGGAGAAGACCGCCGTTGGCGTGCGGGTTTGCGCCCATGCGGTGCTCGCCCTTGGGCGGGAAGGACGCGATCAGCTCGACCGGCGTACCGTCCTCGTTGAAGAGCTCTTCGGGCTTGTAGGAGCGCAGCCATTGTTCGAGCAGCGGCAGGTGCTTGCTTTCATCCGCGCCCATGGAGATGGGCACCTGATGGGCGCGCCAGCTGCCTTCGATTGCGTTGCCGTCGACCTCCTTCGGACCGGTCCAGCCCTTCGGGGTGCGCAGCACGAGCATCGGCCAGCGGGGGCGGCTCGCCTTGCCGCTCTCTCGCGCGGTGCGCTGGATGCGCTTGATCTCGCGGATGGCCCAGTCGACCGCGGCGGCCATCTGCTGGTGCATCGTCTCGGGCTCGTCACCCTCGACAAAGCGCGGCTCCCAGCCGCAGCCGCGGAAGAAGCACTCGACCTCCTCGTGGCTCATGCGGGAGAAGATGGTCGGATTTGCGATCTTGAAGCCGTTTAAGTGCAGGATCGGCAGGACTGCGCCGTCGGTGATCGGGTTCATGAACTTGTTGCCGTGCCAGGACGTTGCGAGCGGGCCGGTCTCGGCCTCGCCGTCGCCGACGACGCAGGCCGCGATCAGGTCGGGGTTATCCGCCACCGCGCCGAAGGCGTGGGAGAGGGAATAGCCCAGCTCGCCGCCCTCGTGGATAGAGCCCGGCGTTTCGGGCGCGACATGGCTCGGGATGCCGCCGGGGAAGGAGAAGCGCTTGAAGAGCTTCTGCATGCCCTCCTTATCGCGCGTGATGTTGGGGTAGACCTCCGTATAGCTGCCGTCCAGCCAGTCCTGCGCGACCATGGCGTTGCCGCCGTGACCGGGGCCGGAAAGGTAGATCATATCGAGGTCATCGCGCTTGATGACGCGGTCTAAGTGCGTGTAGATGAAGTTCTGGCCCGGGCAGGTGCCCCAATGGCCGACGATGGTCTGCTTTAAGTCGCTTTCGCACAGCGGGCGCTCGAGCAGAGGATTATCGAGAAGATAGAGCTGGCAGGCGGTCAGATAGTTTGCTGCGCGCCAGTAAGCGTCGATCTGTTTGAGCTCCTCGGGCGACAGCGGCGGCTTTTTCGACAGCCGTGCGGTGCTTTTTTGCGTAGGCATGGAAAGCTCCTCCTTTTTCTTTTGATTGATGAGGTTAGTATATCATTTAATTTTAAAAAATCAATAGTCAGACATAGAAAGCGAGGAAAAATCTTAAAATATGTCAAAATAAGCGAAGCGCTATTTTACAATTTGCATGAATTAAAACGATAACAAAACGATAAAATAGGGAAAAGACGGTGCAAGCGCACCGCCTTTTCCCTATATGAGAGAGATGAGAGAATAGCAAAATTAGTCGATCGGGCAGACCCAGCCGAACGGGTCGGGCTTTGTGCCCCACTGGATGCCAGTCAGCTCGTCGTAGAGCTTCTGAGACAGCGCACCGATCTTGTTGTCGTTGACCTTGTAGTCTCTGTCGCCCCAGCTCAGCTCGCCGATCGGGGAGATGACGGCGGCGGTGCCGATGCACCACGCCTCCTCCAGCGCGCCGGACGCCGCGGCGTCAAAGAGCTCGTCCACGCTCAGCAGACGCTCCTCAACGGGCACGCCCCAGCTCTTTAAGAGCTCGATGGCGGACTTGCGCGTCACGCCGCGCAGGATGGAGCCAGTCAGCGCGGGGGTGACGACGGTGCCATTGATCTTGAACATGACGTTCATGCCGCCGCCTTCTTCGACATACTTGCGCTCCACGCCGTCGAGCCACAGAACTTGAGAGAAGCCCTTTTCGATGGCGCGGTCGCCCGCGCGGTTGGCCGCACCGTAGTTGCCGCCGCACTTGGCCTCGCCCGTGCCGCCGCGCACCGCGCGGACGTCCTCGGTCTCGACCATGATGGGAACGGGCTGTAAGCCGTTTTTGAAGTAGCTGCCGGAGGGGGAGAGAATGATGGCAAACGTGGCCTCATGCACGCCGTGCAGGGCAAGCGTCGGGTCAGTGCCGTACAGGAACGGACGGATGTAGAGGGACGTGCCGGGATCGCTCGGGACCCAGTTCTCGTCGACCTTGACGACGGTCTTGATGGCCTGCAGCGCATCGTCGGGATCAAGCTGGGGCAGGCCCAGGCGCTCGCAGGAGCGGTTCAGACGGGCGACGTTCTCCCAGGGGCGGAAGAGCTGCACGCCGCCGTCGGGACGGCGGTAAGCCTTCATGCCCTCGAAGACCTCGGTGCCGTAGTGCAGGACGCTCGCGGCCGGGGACATCGTGATGGGGCCGTAGGGCACGACGCGCGCGTCATGCCAACCCTTGTCGGCGCTGTAGTCCATCAGGAACATATGATCGGTGAACACGGTGCCGAAGCCGAGCTGGTCAGACGGGGGCAGCGTGCCGGGATGGGTAGTCTTAGTGATCGTGATATTCATAAGGATGACCTCCTGTCGAAATTTGTTTGCTCTTTAGATTTCCTTGAGATGCTCCATGTTGTGGCGGATGCCCTCGCAGCAGGCGTGGAAGGTGGCCTTCTCGTCGGCGGTCAGCGGCAGCTCGACGACCTGCTCGACGCCGTTTTCACCGATGACGCAGGGAACACCCGCGAACAGGCCCTCTTCGCCGTACTCGCCGCACAGCTCCGTGCTGGCGGGCAGGATGACCTTCTCGTCGTGCAGCACGGCGTAGGCCATGCGCGCGGCGGTGGTGGCGATGCCATACTCGGTGCAGAACTTGCCGGAGAACGTGACCCAGCCGCCGCCAATGGACTCCTTCTGCAGCGCGTCGCGGTCGAAGCGGAAGCGCTCGTCGGTCTTGGCCCACTCATCCAGCGGCACGCCGCGGAAGCTGACGCAGGACCAGGGCGCGAACTGCTGGTTGCCGTGCTCGCCCATCATGTAGCAGGTGATGGACTTGTGGTCAAGGCCGGTCTGGCGCGCCAGCGCGCTCAGAAGACGGGAGGTGTCGAGGCCCGTGCCGGTGCCGAACACGCGGCCGCGGGGCAGGCCCAGATGCAGTGCCAGCTCGCGCGTGACGATGTCGCAGGGGTTGGTGATGTTGATGAGCACGCCGTCAAAGCCGCTGGCCTTGATCTTTTCCGCGTAGCCGCGCACAGCGGGGATGGTGAAGTCCATCTCGGTCACGCGGTCATGCGTGCCGCGCAGCAGGTCGATCTTGCCGACGCTGTTGACGATGATGTCGCACACGCCAAGGTCGGAGAAGTCGCCGCCGCGCACCGTCACGCGGTGGGGCATGTACGCGACTGCGTCGCGCAGATCCTGCACTTCGCTTGCGAGCTTCTGCTCGTTCTGGTCGACGAGCACCAGCTCGTCCGCGATGCCCTGGATCGCCAGAGCGTAAGCCACATGTGCGCCGACATGACCCATGCCGACCACGCCGAGAACTCTTTTCTTTGCCATAAGAATACTTCCTTTCTCAAAAACGGTGTGCCCGTGTAGTTAACTGATCGTTTGTGCGGCCCTTACATGCCGAAGTTGGGGAAGAGCACGCAGGTATAAAGCATGGCGAGAACCATGTACAAAACAAGGATGATGGCGAAGGCCTTGAAGGTCTTCTTCATGACGTCGCTTTCGTTGCCCACCTGGTCGACCGTCGCGCAGGCGGCGACCGTGTTGTTCGGGCAGATCAGGTTGCCGAGCGAAGCGCCCGCGTTCTGACCGGCGAAGATCGTGATGGGGTTCATGCCGAGCGACGCTGCGGCGTCGATGTGCATCTGAGCAAACATGATGTTGGAGCCAAGGCCCGTGCCGGTGATGAACGCGCCGCTCGAACCGATGAGGACGGCTGCCGCGGGATAGAAGCGGCCGACGACGGCGGCGATGTCAGAGGCGAGGAGGTTCATCATGCCCGTGGAGGAGGACTGCATGATGTAGGCGACGATAAGGAGGCTGCCCATCGTGATGAGGACCGGCAGCACGCCGCTCGCGGTGCGTTTGCAGACGGCTTTATAGGTCTTGAAGTCCACGCCCAGCGTGAGCGCGCCGAGGATGCCGCACACGAGGATGACAAGGTCGACCCAGAAGATGTAGCCGAATGTGCACATGATGGCAAAGCCGTTTTCAACGACGGCGGGGAAGCCGTAGCGGATGAGCGGGAGCAGCACGAGCATGTAGACGTAAGGCGACATGGCCTTGAACGGGCTGTACTTGCGCTGATGGTTGGCGCTTTCATTGCGGAATTCGTCCGGAGTCTTCACGCCGACGAGCTTGACATACGCAACGGAGAGAAGGATGGAGATGAGGCCCGTGCCCATGGAGGTGACCTCTGCGCCGACGAAGTTGGAGAGGAGGAACATCGTGAGGCACGTGCTCACACCCGCGAAAGTGAGGTAGGGGAGAATGCCCTTGTAGCCCTTTTTGCCGAACGCCATGCCGACCATGATGAACGGGATGACGAGCACGCCGAACATGTGGAAGCGGCCGGCCATTGCGGCGTTCTGCGCGACGGTGGCAAGGCCCGCGTCAACGAGGGCCGCACCGCCGTTGATGGTCGTCAGGCCCGCACCGCCGAACGAGGCGGGCGTCGCGTCGCCGAGCAGCGCGATGGCGATGGAGGTGGTGGGGTTAAAGCCGAGGGCCACGAGGAACGGGGCGGCGATGGCGGCGGGAGCGCCCGCGCCCGCCGCGCCCTCAAGGAAGATCGGCAGCATCATGCCGATGATGACGACCTGCACGCGGCGGTCGTCGCTGATCTGCGCAATGGTGGCTTTCACATCCTCAATGGCGCCGGTCTCGCGCAGCAGGTTCAAAATGGTGAACGCGCCGAAGACCATCAGTACGATCTTGAGGCCTTCCTTGATGCCCTTCCAGACCAGAGGGTCGAGCACCTTGACGTTTTCAGCGAACGTGAGACCGTCGAGGTTGAAATAGGTAAAGGCAAGGATAAGCGTCCAGGCAAGGGCGATGGGCGAGACGGTTTTTGCGGATTTTTTGAAGCCCAGGATGCCGACGAGCACGACGACGATCGGGCTGAGCGCCATGAGGAAGTTTAAAAAGTCCATTGGAGGGATCTCTCTTTCTGAAAAATGTGGAATAGGGGGATCTATTTCCGCTTTTTTCGCCGGCCGAACGAGAAAAAGTGAAAAAGCTAAGAGGAAGAGGCTCCGTCGAATCGACGGAGCCTCTTTCGTGATATCAGTCTCTATCTCGTGCGGAGAATCGGGAGAGAAGTCGAAGTTGCGTCGCGATTCGGACGGGCTGTTCAGTTTTGTTTCTTACCAGTACTGCCAGAGGCAGAATAATAAAGGACGCCAGCAGAATAAGGCTGGCGTCCAGAATAATCATGCTGTTCATATCAGAACAGGAGAAAGCGGCACAGGCGGCCTGTGCGAAGTGAGATGCAGCTGCATTGGCAAAGAACTGAGTCATCAGACATTTCTCCTTTCCTGAAGATGAACGCATCTTAACACACATTTTTTCACCCTGCAAGGGGGAAAAGTGACTGATTATGCAAGATTGGACGAGTACACAAAAAACAGAAATACCCACTTTTCGACATTGTTAAAAAGACATAATGAATCCTAATGGTTCCTTCATGTCATGGAAAGAAGCACTGCATAGGGACTTCCCGTGCGGCCATAGGATGGAGAAAAAGAGGAGGCGTTTTTATGCTGTCGATTGCACTTTATCTGCTTACGCACGCCATGCTGCTCTCGCTCCACCTGTCGGGCGGCTCGTTCCCGCGCCCGCTCTCGGCACAGGAGGAAAAGAAATACGTCGAGCGCATGCTTGCGGGCGACATTGAGGCGCGCAATGTGCTCGTTGAGCACAATCTGCGCCTTGTTGCGCACATTGCCAAAAAATACTACACCCAGTCTGACGAGCAGGACGATCTCATCTCCATCGGCACCATCGGTCTCATCAAGGGCGTTTCGAGCTACCGCCCGGAAAAGGGTACGAGGCTCGCGACCTACGCTGCCAAATGCGTGGAGAATGAGATTCTGATGTACTTTCGCAGTCGGAAGAAATTACAGGGCGAGGTGTCGCTCAACGATTCGCTCGATTCCGACGCCGACGGCGAGTCGCTCTACCTCATGGATGTCGTCGGCGTCGAGGACACGATGTATTTGGACATTCAGGACCGCGACGACTGCCTGCGCGTGCGAAGGCTCGTGCACGAGTGCCTGACCGAGCGAGAGGGAGAGGTCATCATCTCGCGTTACGGCCTCGGCGGCCGGATGCCCCGCACACAGCGTGAGGTCGCCAAAAAGCTCGGCATCTCGAGGAGCTATGTATCGCGCATCGAAAAGCGCGCGCTGCAAAAGCTGGAGGAAGCCCTCGGTGAACGGGAATAAAAAACGCGGGGCGCATTAGCGCCCCGCTTACCATATATGTTGAACGAAAGAATGTTTGAAACAGAATACGTTATTTTAGAGAAGGAATATATTGCTGCAGATATTCCCGCAGCGCTTCATCGCAGACATACACGTAAGTACCATAGATGCCCCTCGTCAACAGGACGGCGTAGGTGTTGAGGACATATTCCCGCAGTTCTTCGTCAGAACCGCCGGTTTTCACTTTGTTGTCGAAGTAGTGCTTTTTGTTGACCTTGATTTTTTGATCGGCGCGGTCATAATACAGGTCCGGTCCGATCACGACGGCTGCGTAGTTCAAGTCCAGACCGACGAGGGAATAAATGCTGCCCATTTCCAGCTTGGCTTCGGGATTGCGGAGCCATTTGCCGGTCTGGCGGTTCCACCAGATCTCTGTTCCATCGAGGACGATGTCGGGATGAGAGGGATCGTTTTTAGAGGTCCATTCCCAGGCGTAGCCGCTGCAAAGACGGCACATGCCGTAGATTTCATCCTTTTCGTTGAGCACACGGAACATATCCTGAAAAGAAGAGAATAGGCCAAAATCATAGTTTTCAAAGGAAATGGGAGTTTCGGCGCGCTGGTACAGAACGTCATAGATATACGGCACATAGCTGCTGCCTGCCCGGATGCGCATTTGCTCGTGCAGTGCCACTGGACGTATACCGCCGTGTTCGACGTCGAGAAGGCGGTTAAAATCCGCTGCGGGAAGATCCATTGGAGTGGAGAGCTGCTTTTTGTCATAGAGAAGCACCTGATAATCCGAATAGGCGAGCAGCCAGTCCAGTTCGTTGTTATCCTTGGGCAGAGCGAGGCGTTCATTGTTTTTGCGAAGAAGGGCTCCGTATGCGCCAAGGTTCTTGTCGCGCCGCAAATGCTGCGCTTCGTCGCAGATGACGATGTCATAGTGCTTCTTGGTGACGTGGATCGGGGCAATGATATCATCCTGATACTTTCCGGGAATACAGCGAAAAACGCTTTTGAGCTCCTCGCGCGTTGCGGGATTGGCATAGACAAGGCATACTTTTTTGTCAGAAAAAGCGGGGTCCTGCTTCAAGTGATAAAACAGAGATGCAGCGACTACAGTTTTGCCGGTTCCGGCGTCGCCCTTAATGAGGATCGGACGGGTATGCTTGGCGTCCCGCTGCTTTTGCGAGTCGCTGCAATGCAGCGCGTTGATCGTGCTCTCAAGCGCTTCCTGCTGCAAAGGGGTCAGGCGAGTGAAGGGAGAGTACTTATATTCGGAAGAATTCAGGATCGTCTTAAATTCCATGTGGCTGACAAGTCCCTTTTCGGCAAGTTTTTGCCAGAGCTGGTCGAATCCTAACTCAAATTCATTCTTGCTATGGTAGAACGTCCGAACACCGGGCTCGGTATTGCGCACGTGGAACTTCTGGTCGATCTCCATGAGCTTGATGAGCATGTTTTCATAGTGCTTGGCCGGCGTTGCCGTGATGTCTATGCCGGTGATCACGTGGATACGGCGGAAATGAAATTGATGACAAAAGTCAGCCTTTTTTCGATGGTCGCCGGTGCGGACCTTTATGTCATTGGTTTCCCCGATGTAGGCGTCCTTGCCGTTTTCCAGAATGTAGAGATAGTGATAGTCATAGGGGAAGATCCAGTCACTGTAGTGCTTGGCGGCAAAGTCATACGTGGTAATTTCAAAGGAGGGAATATGGTCCATCAGGGCACATCCTTTCTTAGTTTGTCGACTCTATTATACAAATTTGCTATCAGTTCAACAAGAGAATATTTCGGCGGGCGGGA
>OISY01000318.1_pt1 | contig 13768 bp, 8 predicted proteins | sample 1586631 | NCBI WGS metagenome assembly OISY01 (sample SAMN02675049, study PRJEB24791) | human gut metagenome, SKBSTL061 | isolation source: stool | host: Homo sapiens | place: USA | reverse complement strand
CATATTATGTGAATCCCAAAATCGGTGATGATGAAAATGATGGTTTGCATGAGGATCGTGCATTTGCGACTCTGTTTGCCATAAACCGTTTGAATCTTCAACCGGGCGACAGCGTACTGCTGATGAGAGATTGTATCTTTGAAAAGCAGTTCCTCCAAATTCGAAGCAGCGGAACAGAGTGCTGCCCAATCACCATTGGAGCTTATGGTGAAGGCAATGACCCGTTGATTGCTGCTGACGGCCAGGGCATTTGGTATCAGGACTATGGCAGAGAACTTGATTCCCCGACACATGTGTATCACGGATATGTATCTTCTGCTGTTTTGCTGTATGATGCTGAGTACATTATCGTGCGCGACTTGGAAATTACAAACTGTGCAGAACACATCATTGGTGAAAAGTATTCACAGGGCGATAAGATGGAGCGCACCGGTGTAGCCGTTGTTGCCAAAGACAAAGGTATGCGCCGTGGTATCACGCTGAAAAATCTTAAAATCCATGATGTCAATGGAAATGTGTATGATAAGCACATGAACAACGGCGGTATCTATATGACTGCATTGCAGCCGGAGAATGAAGCTGTCACGGGTGTGGCGCGTTTCGGGGAGATTCTCGTTGAGGGCTGTTATGTTGCAAATGTCAGCCGTTGGGGTATAGCCGTTGGATACAGCTATGCGCATGAGCAGTTTCAAGGTGCAGCACTTAAAGAAGATGTGTTCCAAAAATATGGGCATTTAAATATTGTTATTCGAGACAACTATGTAAAGGCGGCCGGTGGTGATGGCATTACAGTCATGTACGCTCTCCGCCCATTGGTAAAGCATAATACCGCAGACTCAGTTGCCTGTGAAATGAATGACCGTATTTACAGTGAACCGGGCAATCGTCTTGGCAAAGTGGCTGCCGCCATCTGGCCGTGGAAGTGCAAAGATGCATTATTCCGGTATAATGATGTCACTGATACAAGGCTCAACCAAGACGGTATGGCTTATGATGCAGATTCTGGCGATGGGACTGTGTACGAGTACAACTATAGCCGGATGAATGAAGGCGGCTGTGTGATGTTCTGCCTTGAAGAAGCGATTCACAATACATTCCGTCACAATGTGAGCTATGATGACCTGGGTGGTACCATCAGTCCCGCCTCGAATCCAGATGCACGATTAGAACAAAACATATTCTATGTTCGGGACGGTGTGCCATTTGTCCGCAACCATATGGACGGCGGCAACTACACCGAGAGCAATGATCGAATTATTCCAATCGAAAAATAACCTATAAAAATGGAGAGAACCCTCATTCAGGTGCAGAAAAGTATCTGAATGGGGGTTCTCTTTTTTTAGAAACAAGTGGAACATCCGAATCAAAATACATTGGGTAAAGAAACAAGAAGCAAAGTAGAAAAAGGCTAAGAGCTGACGGCTCATGGGGGCAGCTAATACGCCCGCGGACTAATTGTTGCTCTATGAAATCTGGCGATGTCAGCCCGCTAACATCAGTGATAGGCTTATCAGTATACTGAAGAATCTAATCACAAATTTTAAGAAGTGAACCTGCTCCTTGAAGTAAAGACGGTTGGTGGAAAGAATCGTATCTTCCAGACCGGAATGGTTTGCTAGAGTTACATGAAAACTGGTGACACTGGCCTCAACAAGTATAGGCACAAAGATTCCCGGCTCCGATTCAACCACGTCGGCGCTGCCATAAAGCGGGATCGCTTGGCGGACAGTCAGTTTATAATCGATGAGGATTTCCGACGACTGTCTGTAAACTGCACGGACAGCCTCTACGGCAAATCGAGCGCGGTTTTCTGCGCTGCCGCCATACTCATCAGTACGGTGATTGAGAACAGACGAGCTGAAACTGTCACACATAATTGGATATGTAAAATGTTAGTAAAATGTGTTTTTTCGGTGTGAAAACGGTGGTCTCATACGTTATAGTAATAAGAGAAACCATACGGGGGGCAGCAATGGAGCGAATGGAAGTGCTGCGCTTATATGATCACCACAGCGATGAGGTGTATCGGTTGGCGTATAGCTATTTGATGAATCGACATGACGCGCAAGACATTGTGCAAGAGGTATTCTTAAGACTTCTTGAGAAAAATCATTCTATAAAAACAGAATCTGAAGATGCGTTTTTAGCGAGGATAACTATAAACTGTTGTAAGGATTTACTGCGAAAAAATAAGCACAGGCAATACATTCCGCTCGATAATGTGGATATTCCAAGTAAAACAGATTTTCAAGACCAAGAAGAAATAATGCACGCGCTGATGAAAATTGCTCCCCAATATCGAATTGTTATTTACCTTTATTATTATGTAGGGTATAGACCAAGCGAAATGGCAAAAATTCTAAAGCTCACTGAATCTGGGGTGTCTATGCGCATGACTCGTGCACGTAGACAACTCAAATTATTACTCGGAGAGGAGGCTTTTAATGAAAGCTTCTTATAAAGACAGTATGCAAAATGTTGTATTTGGAGAAAGTGAAAAAACAAAAATTCGCAGAGTGATTCTTGACGCTACTGTGCCAGTAAAACAACGAAGCAACATTCTGCATTGGAAATATATGATCGTGATCGCGGCATTGTTTTTGGCTGGTGCTGGAATATACCAAAGTGTGAAACTGAACTGGGAAAGTGAGCAGTATGGGCAATATGAGTTTGAGATTGCGGCTTCTGATTATAGAACACCAAAAGAAAATGTATCAAACGATTTTTTGCAAGATGCAAAGGAACGGGCAAGTGCAAATACTGACAGGAAAGCTTTTTATGAAGTTGACAGCTGGCAAAGTGCTGTAAATAAAATAGGACTTAGTATGTTGAGTAGTAGATGGTTTCAAGACAACTTGAATAATTCAGAGCCAAGGGTGAGTATTACAGCAGAATGTGACACAGAAGGAAACATTGAAAAAATCTTTGCATCAGCACTATACAAAGTGAGTGATAATGAAGAAAATGACTATACTGTGTGGTATACAGCCGAGACAAAAATAGGAGCAGAAAGTCAAAGTGATTCGTTGACGGTGGGAAATATAGGAATGGCGGACACTACTTTTATGCAGTACACATTACCGTATGGAACAAAGATACAGATTGCGATAACAAAGAATGGTGGAAAAGTTCGTCAAATTAACACGTACTTTGTGAAAGATAATATTCTGTATCATATATACGCAGATGTATGGGCGCAGGAGTCGGGACGAGCAGATATACCGATAAATGACTTTCTTGTAATATTGGACGAAATAGAAGAATGTGCCCCGATAAATTGAATCCTTATATATTGAACGTAGATAATACACTAGGAGGGAAATGATGAATAAAGCAGTATCGTTTTTTATGGCAATTCTTGCTTTGGTGGTAATGATTCCTACGGCAGCTTTTGCACAGGAATCAAATACAAGTACGGCCAAAGTAAATGAAACAACAGAAAAAACCTATGACCAGGGTATTCGAGATGTCGAACTTGGTGATGGTACGATTGTAAAGGTTGGCTTCTCTTCGACCGAATATACGAATTCAATTATGCCCAAAAGTGGATGCGCTAACGGTAATCATACAAATAAGCATTATTATGGCACTGTTGATGCAACTAGAATTCATCAGGCGGCTGCAAGCCATCCATGCTATTGCACAGTAGTATATTCGCAAGACTGGCAGTGCAGTTCGTGCAATTCTTCTGGAACGGATAGGCGTTCCGTTCTCGTTTGGTGCCCAAGTAGCAATACAGTAGATGACGAGACGGGGCCAGATTTGAGTTGTACTTTTGAAGGATAACTAAGCAGCAGAGTCTTGTACGGCGTTCATTATATAAGGATTGAGAAAAAGTAGTACTGGACTTAGCATATAGTAAGCGCAATAAAATCCCCAAGGCAGCATGAGTTGCCTTGGGAATTGTTGTTATTTAGTGCCTATTTACCGATTCAGAAAGATCTTGTGAAATCTGAATCTTTGGAGCATCCATCACTTTGACCTGCTCCGGCGCGGTTCTGTGACTGTAAGGTACTCGTCGGTAGTCATTTCGATGGTACAGGCCGCGCTGTCGGGACTGAGGGTAAACGCGGACGCGGACATGAAAATCAACTCCTGCCTGATAGAAAATTGGGTAGAGACGGCAGGGGCAAGGAAGATTTAAAACGGCACTTCTAAAACGGCACTTCAAACTGTGCAAACCGCCAGCCGCCGACCTCCCGCACCATTGTGATGGTGTAGGTGCTTGTGTCCGAGACAAGTCCATCCTGCACAGCCTGGCGGAAGGCCTGGCTGCCGGTATCGTCTGTGGCATAGACCGCTGTGACCCGGATAACAATTTTCTCGTCGGTTTCTTCCAATTTCGTAAATGTCATTGTGGTCGTAACCTGGTTATACCCGGCAGCAAAGCCGCGCTCGGTGGGAAGATAGTACATGCGGCCATCGATTGGGCGGAAGAGGCAGTACCCGTCCGACGCAAGGTACGAATCATCAAGAAAATCCCTCGTGAAAATATCCCGCAGCGCGGCGTAAAACATATCCCAATTCCGGTAGCGGTTCAGTGCGGGCGTGTAGTCGTACCCGTCTACAGTGACAGTATCCGTCTGCGTGCGGCCTGCGTCCGGGCTCTCGCAGGGAAAATACTGCGTGTCATCGATGAGATACGTGCCCGCGCGGACAAGCATCATCTTATAGGCGCGCTGATAAACCATCTGCTGCTCCGCGGTCAGAAACTCCGGCACGGGAACCTGCAAATCCTGCTCTGACAGCGGCGGCTCCAGCACCGCCTCGGCGTATCCGAAATCGGTGGAATGAAATTCATCTACCCGCCAGCCATCCGCAGTGCGCACAAGGCGGATGGGGTATTCGATGGTGTACACGTCCATATCGTCAGGCGCAAAAGAGCTTGCCCAGTTCCGGTCATAGTGGCTGATCAGCGCAAACACGACGGTGTCGCCGGTCACGGATTCCAAACGGTAGGTGTCGGGGCAGTTGTCCATCACGGTGCGGGAGAGATCGTCATGCATGGGGCATGCCAGCACGGAATCGCAGGAGGTCGCCAGGTGCCCGTCCAAATCAATAAATTTTTCGGTGTATAACGGCCCCAGTCGGCGGATAAAATCTGTTGTAAAAACGCTCTGCATCAGGTTCGTGAAATCCGTATACGGGTTTTCATACAGCGCGTAATTGCCCACCATAAGCACAAAAACGCCCTCGTTGTCCGATTGCTGTGTGAACCGCGGGGAGACATCGACCCCGACCAGATTGTCCGGCAGGCCGTACAGGGTGTAGTTGAGCTTGTACGCCCCTTCATACGCCTGTCGCTGTTCTTCGTTTAAAAAGGAAAGGTCGTCAAACTCCTTCCCGATTTCCGCCGGGGCGGTGGGGAAAGGCGTGGATGTGTTTTCGGCGGGAGCCTCCGGCACGGCGGCAGGGGACGGCACCGCCGTTGAGCCGGGCACATCCTGTGCGGCTTGCCTGCCGCAGGCGGAAAGAAGGGCAGCCAAAATCAGACAGAGTGCGCAAAAGCAGAATTTTTTCATAGCAGTACCCTCACACAAAACAAATTTTATTCGGCCTGCGCCCCAAAGAATTTCGGCAGCATGGCCCGGGCGCGGTGGATGCGTCCGTTTTGTGCAGAAATGTATCTATAATCCGTAGTATACCGCAAAAAAGTTTCACTGACAATATAAACTGTGCCGCCAGCACTCCGCCCGGGGGATTGCAAAGCACCCGGTATCATGTTATACTACAATAGCAGAGATATAAGTCATACTTGTCATGAACGGACAAAAGGCTTGTAAAACCGGCAGGAAGGCCGGGATTGCAGGCCTTTTGTTTTTTGCGGCAAAATCAAAAGGCAAGAGGTATGGGATTTTATGGTTCTTGAAGCAATTGCAAGCATCAATCAGGCGGTCAACAACTTTGTGTGGGGCATCCCGGCGATGGTGTGCATCATCGGCGTGGGGCTGCTGCTCAGTGTGCGGACTGGCTTTTTGCAGATCCGCAAATTCCCGTATGCGATCAAAACCACCATCGGGCGTATGTTCCGCAAAAAAGATGCCTCTGACGGTGCGATGACGCCGTTCCAAGCCGTCTGCACGGCGCTGGCGGGCACGGTGGGCACGGGCAACATTGCGGGCGTTGCGGGCGCTATCGCCATCGGCGGGCCGGGCGCAGTGTTCTGGATGTGGTGCTCTGCGCTGCTGGGTATGTGCACCAAATTTGCGGAGGTCACGCTCGCCGTACATTTTCGGGAGCGCAGCGCCACCGGCGAGTGGGTCGGCGGCCCGATGTACTACATCAAAAACGGTCTGGGCAAGCACTGGCAGTTCCTGGCCGTGCTCTACTCGCTGTTCGGCGTGCTGACGGTTTTTGGCACCGGCAACGCGACCCAGGTCAACACCATCGTCGCCGCCATCGACACGGCCCTGACGGAGTTCAATGTGGTCGGCCAGAACGCGCTTTCCACCCTGAACCTCGTTGTCGGCATCGTTGTGGCAATGCTCGTCGCCATGGTGCTGCTGGGCGGCATCAAGCGCATCGGCAGCGTCAGTGAACGGCTGGTGCCCTTCATGGCGCTGTTCTACATCGTGCTGGCTGTGGGCGTCGTTATTCTGAACATTCAGCGCTTCCCGGCGGTGATCGAGGCCATCTTTGCAGGTGCGTTCAACCCGGCGGCCTTCACGGGCGGCACCATCGGCAGCCTGTTCATCAGTATGCAGAAGGGCGTCTCCCGCGGCATCTTCTCCAACGAGGCCGGCCTTGGCACGGGTTCCATCGCCCACGCCTGTGCCGACACGAAAAAGCCGGTCAAGCAGGGCATGTTCGGCATCTTTGAGGTCTTTGCGGACACCATCGTCATCTGCACGCTGACGGCTATGGTCATTCTGTGCAGCGGCACGACGGTCAACTACGGCACCGCCGCGGGCGCGGAGCTGACGATCTCCGGCTTTACCACGACCTACGGCGGCGGGGCATCCATCTTCACGGCGGTGGCACTGTGCTGCTTTGCCTTCTCCACCATCATCGGCTGGGGGCTGTACGGCTCCCGCTTTATCGCATTCCTCTGCCGCAGCGACAAGGTCGTGCGCCCCTTCTTCGTGGTGTACTCCTTCGTTTCCATCCTGGGTGCTACAATGGACCTAGGCCTGATGTGGAGCATTGCCGATACCTTCAACGGTCTGATGAGCATCCCGAACCTGATTGCGCTGCTGCTGCTTTCCGGCACAGTGGCGCAGCTGACAAAGGAATATTTTGAAAAAGAAAAGGTGTAAGAAATGTTTGTAGGAACTTGGTGGTCCCTGATGCCGCCGATCATCGCCATTCTGCTGGCGCTGCTCACAAAGGAAGTCTACCTCTCGCTGTTCGCCGGCTGTGCGCTGGGTGCGCTGCTGGTGGCAGAGTTTCACCCCTGGGTCGCGTTTGACACACTGTTCAACACGATGATCGACAGCGTCGACTTCTCGATTCTGATGTTCATGATCCTGCTGGGCATGGTCGTTATGCTCATGCAGGAGTCCGGCGGCACCCGCGCTTATGGTGAGTGGGCGGCGAAAAAGCTCAAGAGCAAGCGCGCCACGCTCGTGGCAACCTCGCTGCTGGGTGCGCTGATTTTTGTGGACGACTACTTCAACTGCCTGACCGTCGGCTCCGTCATGCGCCCGGTTACCGACAAGTACAAGATTTCCCGCGCCAAGCTGGCCTACCTCATCGACGCCACGGCGGCCCCGGTCTGCATCATTGCGCCAATCTCGTCCTGGGCGGCGGCGGTCAACTCCTACGTCCCGGCGGGCAGCTCGATGTCCGGCTTTGAGATGTTCGTCCGCACGATCCCGTTCAACCTGTACGCGATGCTGACGCTCTACATGGTGTTCTTTACCTCGCTGCTGGGCTTCGACTTCGGCCTGATGAAAAAGCACGAGCGCAACGCCGCCCACGGTGACCTGTTCACCTCGGGCGGGGAGGCATTCCAAAACCAGGAAATCAAGGACCCCACCGAGGGCGGTAAATTCGCCAAGGGCAAGGTCATTGACCTGATTGCACCGATGATCGTCATGATCTTTACGGCCATCGCCACGATGATCTGGACCGGCTACCTGAACGGCGGCACGAACCTTGTCGAGGATTTTGCCAACTGCTCCTCGTCGGAGTCGCTTGTCTTTGCGGGCCTTGTCACGGTGGGCTTCCTGCTGCTGTTCTACCTGCCGCGCCGCGTTATTGGCTTTAAGGACTTCATGAACTCCGTGCCCGAGGGCGGCAAGCTGATGATGCCTCCCATCCTGATTCTGGTGCTGGCCTGGACGCTGAAGGGCATGACCGACGCGCTGGGCATCGGCGATTTTGTGCGCCAGGCCGTCAGCCTGAATGAGGGCCTCATGCGCTTTGTGCCGCTGCTGATCTTCTGCATTGCGATTTTTATTGCGTTCTCCTCCGGCACCAGCTGGGGCACGTTTGCAATTTTGGTCCCCATCGTTGTCAATATGTTCTCCGAGACGGACCCCACCATGATGATCGTAGCGGTATCCGCGGTGTTGGCGGGTGCGGTCTGCGGCGACCATATTTCGCCGATCTCGGATACGACCATCATGTCCAGCTCCGGTGCACAGTCGAACCACATCAACCACGTGCAGACCCAGATGCAGTACGCCATGGTCGTCGTGGCGGCCTGTGTACCCGGCTACCTGATTGCGGGATTTACCGAAAACTGGCTCATCACGCTGGTGTCGTCGCTTGCCATTCTGACCGCAGCCCTGCTGTATCTGCGCAGGCGCAGTCTGGCCGAGGACGCCAGGGCATAAAGAAAAAGCAGTGCTTTCCAAGCGGAAGGCACTGCTCTTTTTGTAGGGACAAATTCCGTATCCGCCCGGCCCAAAGCCTTTACTTCAGCGTACCGTCCAGAATCTGCTGGTAATACCACGGCTTCTCGGCGTGGAATACCCGCCCGGCGAGATGCGCAAACCGAGGGTCGCTGATTTGCGCAGGAAAGCGCAGCTCCCACGCGCAGAGCGCCTGATACTTGAACCGCAGCTCGCGGTTGGCGGCGTTGTTGCCGTACTTGGAATCACCCAGAATCGGGCAGCCGATGTGTGCTAAATGCGCGCGGATCTGATGGGTGCGCCCGGTCACAAGCTCGACCTCCAACAGGGCCAGCCGTCCGCTGACGGCCAGCGTTTCATACCCGGTGATGACCTCCTTCGCGCCGCCCGCCGTCGTGTCGGTGATGCGCACAATGCCGCGTTCGGCGTCCTTCAAAAGGTAGTCGCGCAGCAGGGCGGCGGGCGGGTTCGGGCGGCCAAACGTCACGCAGAGGTAGCGCTTTTCAATGTCGCGCGCCTTAATGGCAGCGGTCAGAAACGCCTCCGCCGCACTGTTTTTCGCCAGCAGCACCAGCCCGCTTGTACCGGTGTCCAGCCGGTGGCAGAGCACGGCGTGGGCAGCCTTGCCCTCGGCGGCCAGCTTCGTTTGCACGCGGCGGAGCAGCGTGTCACTGTCCGGGCCGTCCACAGCGATGCCTGCGGGCTTGCTGGCAATGATGATGTCGTCGTCCTCATACACAAACACGGCGGCGGGGGTGGGGCGGTTCTCCAGTTGGTCGTCGTTCAGGAACAGCTTGATAATATCGCCGTTCTGCACGCGGGTGGAGAGCGGCTGCTTCTTTCCGTTCAGCTTGATCTTGTTCTCGCGCAGGGCCTTGTTCAGCCGCCCCATGCCCAGAGCGGGGAACTGGTCCATCAGGTACTTGTCCAGCCGCACGGGCAGCAGGCTTTTTACATGCAGTTCTTTCATTTTGTCGTCAACTCCTGATCCCACAAAACCGTGGCATCCTCAATATCCAAGGTGACCATCAGCCAACCGGCGTCGTGGTCATCGACCTTCAAAATCGGGTACTCCTGCCCGCCCGCGCAAAGCAGTGACGCACCGTCCAGCTTAGCACGCGCAAACGGGGAATCCTTAAAGCAGACCGTCTGCTTTGTCTCGTCCAGCACGCCGCGGTTCCACAGCGCGTCGGTGTAGTCGGCCAGGCGCAGGGGATAGTCCTCGTCGTAGGGCGTACACAGAGCGTCAAACGTCTGTCCCTGCAGCCCCGGCGCAATGGCATACCAGCTGGCGCTGCCGTCGGCGCTCGTCACGCGCCCGCACCAGGCCAGCGCCTTGACCGGTTCCACGGACTGCAAAAAGGCACCCTCGTCCTCGAACAGGTAGAGCGTGTCACTCTGCGGCGTGCCCGCGTCCAGAGCGTCCAGCGCGGTCTGGCGCTCGGCGGCAAGAGCAGTCTCGTCGTAGCGGGCGGCGAACGGATCGTTCGTCGTCATGCCGTTGTCGGCGGCCCATAGCGCTAAGTGCAAGCTGTCGGCCTGCATGCCCTGCACGGATTCGATGTGGCGGTACTGTGCCGCGCTCTGCCAGAAATCGCTGTCCAGCTCGGACGGGAACGCGTCCGTGACCTGCGCGGCCTGCATGGCGTCGTGCCGCTGGCAAAGCGCCGGGCTTACATCCCACAGCTGCACGGCGGCAAACAGTGTGACCCAGACGGCCCCGCGGGGCAGACGCGCCAGCCCTGCGAACGCTGCCAGCGTCAGCAGGTAGTAGACGGGCCAGAACAGCCGCCCGCCGGAGCGAAAGACCGAGAACAGCTTAATAAAGGAAGCGGGCAGCGGCAGCGTAGCCAGCGTCACGCCGTTGGCGGTGATGACGTTGCTGACGGCAAACGCGGTCAGCACAGCGCAGACCGCGCACAGCGCCCAGTGACGGCGCACAGCGGGCAGGATATGCCGCCGCGCTGACACGACCACGACAGGCAGTGCAGCCAGCACGCCCAGCCCCAGATAGGCAAAGGCGTCATAGTTGCCGCCGACCTGATTCTGTGCGGGCAGCAGGCGGCTGTACAAAACGCCGTTCACACCCGCCGGGTTCCACAGCGCGTTCAGGTTCATGGCAAAATAGCCGTACAGCGCCTGCCCGCCGCTGGTGGCTGTGCCGTAAAGCAGCCCCAGCGCCCAGCCCAGCGCTGCGGTGCAGAGCATGTTGCCGCCCAAAAACAGCGCGGGCCGCAGCCACTGCCGCTGCTTTACGGCATACTCAAGCAAAAGCGCCAGTGTGACAGCGTAGGTCATGGGCAGAAAATACGGGTGGATACCGACGGCCAGAATGTTGATGACAAACAATCCGCGCGACGCAAACCGGCTCTGTCGGCGGCAGACAAAATAACAGTACAGCGCCGCCAGCACAAGCCACTGCGCGCCGAGCGAGGCGTGCCGGAACGCGCGCTCCAGTAAAATCGGGCTGGCCGCAAACACAAGCGAGCCCGCCAAAGGGGCGGCGAGCCCCTCAGCAAACAGCTCGCACAGCAGCGCCGCAAAGCCGCCCTGCAAAGCAAAGCAGACAAGGGTAAACCAGCCGAAATACTGGAACGTCCCGCCCAGTGCTGCCGCCAGCGGGCGGCACAGCACGGCCAGCAGCGGGATAGAATCGGTGTACGCAACGCTGACGCCCTGCGGCGCGTTGACGGCCTGCGTTACGCCGAGCGGCCAGCCCAGCGCACTGCTTCGGTAGAACAGCCAGCCCGCGTAGTGCTGCTGGATGTCCTTTTCAATGTAGCCGCCGCGGCAGAAGGCGTCGTTGGCTACGTCCAGCGGTGCAAGGCCGTACACAAGCAAAAATACGGCAGCGCCGAGCAGCGCCCCCAGCCAGAACAGCCGGGCGCTGCGGGTAGATTTATGGTTCAGCATACCATGCCTCACAGGGTCCAATAGAAAAAGCCGAAACAACCGGTAAAGCTGTTTCGGCTCGGGTAAATGCCGCTGACCGGGATCGAACCGGTACGGTATCGCTACCGAGGGATTTTAAGTCCCTTGCGTCTGCCAGTTCCGCCACAGCGGCATAATACATGTATTGTAGCGCAAGAAGGCGGAAATGTCAATCTTCCCGCGGCGTCTTTTTGCCGTCTTTTTGCGGAACGGGTGCAAAAAGCGGATTCCCCGCCCGACGGCACAAAAAATTCACCTTCTTCCGCTTGTGCTTTTGCTTCGAATTTGTTATACTAATATGGTATGTTTGGATAGGTGCGCCCATTTGGGCGTTTATATAAGGAGAAATTCACTTGGAAAAACTGACCTACACCCACAACGATGCCGCCGCCAAGGCGCTGGCGGCGTTCTATGAGACACCGCCGCTGGCGTATGTGCGCAGCTACGGCTGCCAGCAGAACGTCAACGACGGCGAGAAGATCAAGGGCGTTTTGCAGGATGTCGGCTACGGCCTGTGCGACAATGTCGAACACGCCGACCTCATCCTGTTCAACACCTGCGCCGTGCGTGAGCACGCCGAGCAGCGCGTTTTCGGCAATGTCGGCGCGCTGAAAAAGCTCAAGGAGCAGAACCCGCGTCTGATGATCGGCGTCTGCGGCTGCATGGCCCAGCAGGAGCACATCGTCGAAAAGCTGCGCCAGAGCTACCCCTATGTGGACCTTGTCTTTGGCGTGGACGGCATTGACCGGCTGCCCGCCATGCTGGCCGAGCGCATCCGCAAGGGCAAGCGCTATCTGGAAAAGCCCGCCGAGCGCAACGCCGTGGTCGAGGAGCTGCCCATCCGCCGCGATTCCGGCTTCCGCGCGTGGCTGCCCATCATGTACGGGTGCGACAACTTCTGCCCCTACTGCATTGTGCCCTATGTCCGCGGGCGGGAACGCAGCCGCGAGCCCGCCGCAATTCTGGCGGAGTTCAGGCAACTTGTCGAGCAGGGCTATAAGGAGATCACCCTCCTGGGCCAGAACGTCAACAGCTACGGCAAGGGGCTGGAACATCCCATCGACTTTGCCGACCTTTTGAACCTGCTGTGCGAAGTCCCCGGCGACTACCAGATCCGCTTCATGACGAGCCACCCGAAGGACGCCAGCCGCAAGCTCATCGACACGATTGCCGCGCAGGAGCATCTGTGCAAGCATATCCACCTGCCCGTGCAGTCCGGCTCGGACCGGCTGCTCAAGGAGATGAACCGCCACTACAACGTCGCGCAGTACATGGATCTGATCCGCTACGCCAAGGAAAAAATTCCCGGTGTGACCTTCTCCAGCGACATCATTGTCGGTTTCCCCGGCGAGACGGAGGAGGACTTTGCCGCAACGCTCGACCTCATCCGTGAGGTGGGCTATATGCAGCTGTTCACCTTCATCTACTCCAAGCGCACCGGCACCAAGGCTGCCGAAATGCCGGACCCCACCCCCCGCAAGGAAAAGACCGACCGCATGACCCGCCTGCTGGCTACGCAGGACGAGATCGCCATGGCGCTGGTCAAGGCGCAGGTAGGGCAGACTGTCCGGGTGCTGGTGGAAGGTTACGGCCGCAACGAGGGCACCCTTTCCGGCCGGCTGGACAACAACCTGACTGTGGAGTTTGCCGCCGACCCGGCACTGCTGGGCAGCTACGCGACCGTACATCTTACCGGTGCCCGCGCCACTGTGCTGCTGGGCGAAGTGGAAGCATAAAAACGTGATTCCGGGGCAAACTGCCCCAGAAAGAATAAAAACAACAAGGAGAACCCAATCATGGATTGCATTGATCTTTTCAAGCGTGCCGCTATGGCACTGCAGACCGACCCCCGCTACGTCATTCTGGATCAGGCCCGCAAGGCAAACGATAAGGACGAAGAGCTGCAGAACATGATCGGCGAGTTCAACCTCGCCCGCATGGATCTGAACAACGAGATCGGCAAGCCCGAGCGCAGCGATGAGCGCATCGCCGAGCTGAACCAGAAGGTGAACGACCTCTACGGCAAGATCATGGCCGAT
>OISY01000317.1_pt1 | contig 13769 bp, 10 predicted proteins | sample 1586631 | NCBI WGS metagenome assembly OISY01 (sample SAMN02675049, study PRJEB24791) | human gut metagenome, SKBSTL061 | isolation source: stool | host: Homo sapiens | place: USA | reverse complement strand
ATTTGCACCTGCTGTTCTTGATCCATTTGCCACATCCAATACTTTTCCGGATAATTTTGACTCTATCTTATAATATCCGTCAGACACTTTCTCAATCTCAAATTCTTGTGCCTCCGTGTTATTTATATTATAGATCCAAATATTTCCAAAATTTGCTTTAGAACCATTGGCGATATCTAAAGTTTTCGATGAACTTAACGCTGTCTGAATCGTATATATTCCTTCCGGAACTTCGATCGAATCATATTCTTTTTCCAAATGCCATTTCTGTGCCAAACTACCGTTTGCTGTATACGTCCAAATATTTGTATATGGTGCATACACAGCGCTCCAAATATCAAGAACTGTACCTGTTTTGGATCGAATATAATACCCCTCGCTTGTACTCACAAATTTCCAAAGCTGTCTGACTGAAAATATCCATTACTTGCTTTAAATAGCTATCCGGACAATTATTCATCAGCCGATAAGCCAATACCAACATGGCGTCTCCTGAAAGAATAGCCGTATTTTCATCCCAAACCTTATGCACTGTAGGCTTATTTCTGCGCATATCCGCACGATCCATCAAATCATCATGCAACAATGTATAATTATGATAAGTTTCTATACCTGCCGCCTGTGATAAAATATCATCCACATTTTCTTTATAAAGCTGATAAGACAGCAACATCAAGACAGGACGTATACGTTTGCCACCTAATGAAAGGACATATTCTATAGGAGCATATAACCCTTTCGGTTCACGCATATAGGGCATTGTAGCAAGGTAGGTATTTACCTTATCTAATAATTGTTCTGCAGAAAAAGCCATAAGATTGTTTTAATTAAGGGATTATTAGAAAAAGAGGCTGCCTCAAAGCAGCCTCTCAGTTAAGATATTGAAGTATTTTTATTACTGTAATTTGAAAGTTACAGGCACTGTATATTTCACACGTACAGCTTTACCACGCTGTTTGCCAGGTTTCCATTTCGGCATGGTCTTGATTACGCGGAGAGCTTCCTTATCCAAGTAGGGGTCTACACTACGTACAACCACCGGGTCAACGATAGAACCGTCCTTATTAACGACAAACTGAACGATAACCTTACCTTGTACACCATTTTCCTGAGAAATAGTGGGATATTTAATATTCTTACCTAAGAATTTCAAACATTCAGCCATACCCCCAGGGAATTCAGGCATTTCTTCTACTACTTGGAAAATTTGTTGTTCTTCGGGTTCTTCTTCTTCAACTTCAACCGGAACGTATTTAACTTCTACTGCCTGACCGGTTTCTTCTGAAGCCTGAATAGTCGTTTCTTCTACTTTAGCATCGTTTTCAACGATCTGAAGCACTTCTTCTACCTTAGGAGCTTCGGGAGGAGGAGGAGCTTGTTTTTGTTCCTGTTCCGTAATAGGGATAATTTCTTCTTCAAATACGACATCAGTTATACCTGTATCCGTAGTCACTTGCTTGTCGCGATCAGTCCATTCGAAAGCTACAAACATGAGAGCAAGGATAAACACATAACCGATAAGCAGCCAGGTACTCTTTTTACCTTCGAGATCTGCTTTAGGCGATTTTTTAACTTCCATAAATTGTGTTTTAAAATTAAGTGTTTCTCACTGAGGGCAAATGTAACACAAATCTTTTAAATAAAAAGTATTTTCACATGAAAAATATGCTAATTCATTTTATTTTCATCCGATTTCATAGACATACACCCAACTTTTATCTATCTTTGAAGCGTTTTTAGTAGTCACCTATACATTAATTATATATGAAAAAAATAACTATTGCCATTGACGGTTATTCATCATGTGGAAAAAGCACTATGGCCAAAGACTTGGCACGTGAAATAGGATATATCTATATTGATAGCGGTGCCATGTATCGTGCTGTTACATTATATAGCCTGCAGAAAGGGTTCTTTACGGAAAGAGGCATCGACACCGAAGCGTTAAAAACAGCGATGCCCGATATACATATTTCATTCCGGTTAAATCCGGAAACACAACGCCCCATGACTTTCCTGAACGATACAAATGTAGAAGATGCCATCCGCAGCATGGAAGTTTCCTCTCATGTAAGTCCTATCGCCGCCTTGGGTTTTGTACGTGAGGCTTTGGTGAAACAACAACAGGAAATGGGAAAGGCCAAAGGAATTGTCATGGACGGAAGGGACATTGGAACCGTTGTTTTCCCCGATGCCGAACTGAAAATATTTGTAACCGCCTCGGCTGCCATACGTGCACAGCGCCGTTATGATGAATTGAGGAGTAAAGGGCAAGAGGCCTCTTATGAAAAAATCCTGGAAAATGTGGAAGAACGTGACCGTATAGACCAAACCCGTGAAGTCGGTCCGTTACGACAAGCGGATGACGCTATCTTGTTAGACAACAGCCACATGAGCATTGCCGAACAGAAAGAGTGGCTGACCGAAAAATTTCAAGCAGCTATAAATGGTTAACATAGAGATAGACGAAGGATCTGGGTTCTGCTTTGGAGTCACTACGGCCATCCGTAAAGCAGAAGAAGAACTGGCAAAAGGAAACACTCTTTATTGTCTGGGAGACATTGTACACAACGGACAGGAATGTGAACGACTAAAAAAAATGGGGCTTATCACAATCAACCACGAAGAGTTTGCCCAATTACACGATGCCAAAGTACTGTTACGTGCACATGGAGAACCTCCTGAAACATACGCTATAGCCCGTACCAACAACATCGAGATCATTGACGCCACCTGTCCAGTAGTATTACGTCTTCAAAAGCGCATCAAACAGGAGTATGATAATGTTCCGGCAAGTCAAGACACACAAATCGTGATTTATGGCAAAAACGGCCATGCCGAAGTACTGGGGCTGGTAGGCCAAACTCATGGAAAAGCAATTGTCATAGAAACACCTGCTGAAGCTGCTCATTTAGACTTCACTAAAGACATACGCTTGTACTCCCAGACAACCAAATCTCTGGAAGAATTCTGGCAAATCATAGAATATATCAAGGAACACATTTCACCCGATGCCACTTTTGAATATTACGACACAATCTGCCGGCAAGTGGCCAACCGGATGCCTAACATCCGCAAATTTGCAGCAGCGCATGATCTGATCTTTTTTGTCTGCGGACGAAAAAGTTCAAACGGAAAGATCTTATATCAAGAATGCAAAAAGATTAATCCGAATTCATACCTCATTGACCAGCCGGAAGAAATAGACCGGAACTTGCTCGAGAACGTCCGTTCCATCGGCATTTGTGGAGCGACTTCCACCCCCAAATGGTTGATGGAAGAATGTAAAAAAGCAATCTTAAACGAAAAATAGACCAATAAAAAATAGAAAATTATCGTTGTCCAACTGATAATTTGTTAACTTTGCGACATAAAAATATTAAAATGGGTATTTATGGGAACGATTAAAAGCATTGGTATTTTAACCTCTGGAGGAGATGCTCCGGGAATGAACGCTGCCATTCGTGCAGTCACACGTTCTGCCATCTATAACGGCTTGAAAGTATATGGCATTTATAGAGGATACAAAGGATTGGTAACAGATGAAATTCAGGAATTCAAAAGCCAAAATGTTAGCAACATCATACAAATGGGAGGTACCATTCTGAAAACCGCCCGTTGCAAAGAATTCACGACACCCGAAGGACGGGCACAAGCTTACGAAAACATGAAGAAGCATGAAATCGACGCTTTAGTCATTATAGGTGGTGATGGTTCTTTGACTGGTGCACGTATTTTCGCACAAGAATTTGATGTTCCTTGTATCGGTCTGCCCGGAACGATTGACAACGACCTGTATGGAACCGACACCACCATCGGCTATGATACAGCTTTGAACACAATTTTAGATGCAGTAGATAAAATCCGTGATACGGCAACTTCTCACGAACGCTTATTTTTTGTTGAAGTGATGGGACGTGATGCAGGTTTCCTGGCATTGAACGGCGCTATTGCCGCAGGTGCAGAAGCAGCTATTATTCCGGAATTCAGCACAGAAGTTGACCAATTGGAAGAATTCATCGAACATGGTTTCCGCAAATCCAAGAGCAGTAGTATCGTATTAGTAGCCGAAAGCGAACTGACCGGGGGTGCAATGCACTATGCCGAACGTGTGAAGAACGAATATCCGCAATACGATGTGCGTGTAACGATATTAGGACATTTGCAACGTGGCGGACGCCCCACAGCGCATGACCGAATTATTGCCAGCCGTATGGGAGTGGCCAGCATCCAAGCACTATTGGAAGGACAACGTAATGTAATGATTGGTATTGATGATGATAAGATTGTTTATGTACCTTTCGCTAAAGCTATAAAGAACGACAAGCCTATAGACAGAGAATTGGTGAACGTACTTCATGAACTTTCTATCTAATTTTTATCCACCACAGGTACACAAAAAACGCAGATTATAATTATTCATTAAATCTGCGTTTTTTATGTTACCTGTAGTAGTAGGAAAACCTTATTTCAAGGTTGAGAAATAAGCATCCAATAACTTTTTGGCAGCAACAAACGAAGTCAGTTTGCCATTCAGCACCTCTTCCTCTTTTGCAGCCAACATAGAAATTATCTTTTCATTATTATAGAAACTATCACGCAAATGCTCGTTGATAGACTCATACATCCAATACTTGGCCTGTTCATTTCTGCGATATTCAAAATAACCATTCGCTTTCACAAAAGCGAAGTATTCATAGATCATATCCCAGATTTCTTTAATTCCAATACCATAAAAGCCGGAATACGTCATTACTTTAGGACTCCAGCCCGAATCAGGAGCAGGAAACAAATGTAAAGCATTGCGGAAATGACTGGCAGCCAGTTTTGCTTTCTCAATATTGCTGCCGTCAGCTTTATTGATAACGATTCCATCCGCCATTTCCATGATACCTCTCTTAATCCCCTGCAATTCATCACCAGTACCGGCCAGTTGGATCAGCAAAAAGAAATCCACCATAGAATGCACTGCCGTTTCGCTCTGCCCTACTCCAACCGTTTCAACAAAAATCTTATCAAAGCCCGCCGCCTCACAAAGTATGATCGTTTCACGAGTCTTACGAGCTACTCCTCCCAACGAACCTGCTGACGGACTAGGCCGTATAAAAGACTTCGGATGGACGGATAGTTTCTCCATGCGGGTCTTATCTCCCAAAATACTGCCTTTAGAACGCTCACTACTGGGATCAATAGCTAAAACAGCTAATTTTCCTCCCTTCTCAAGCACATGCAATCCAAATACATCAATAGATGTACTCTTGCCGGCACCGGGCACACCACTGATACCGATTCGCATAGAATTTCCGGAATAAGGCAAACACTTCTCTATCACTTCCTGGGCAATAGCCTGATGTTCCGGTTTTACACTCTCCACCAAAGTAACCGCCTGACTCAATACGGTCACATCACCTTTTACGATGCCTTCTACATATTCACCTACGGAAAACTCACGACGACGAGGTTTTTTACGTAGTTTCAAATAAGGATTCACAATAGATGGTTGCTCAATACCTTTGTTCACTGTCAATCCCTTATATTCTTCACTATTTTCAGGATGTTCCATAGCTATTTTTTTGAGGTTACTTTTACTTTAATAATTATCTTCGGATTGTTAGGATCATTGGTTATCATCAAGACACGCGGAGTACCCTTTACTTTCTTCAAATTTTGACCGAAAGCAGTAATCTTCAACTTGGTAGACGCACCCGGTTTCAAGACACGTTTCTTCAACTGGACCCCCAAAGCAGAATTGAACACCTGCAAATCACGAATTTCCAGATTAGATTTTCCTACATTTTTAATAATAATCGTATGTGCTTTCTTTTCATCACTTTCCAGTTCTCCCATCTGCAACTCTTCGGCAGAAAGATGAATGGCAGGCGGATTCAAGCGTTCCTGCTGACTGATATGTGAGAAATCCGGCAACAATACGGCAGAAACCGGAATTTCATTTTCTTCTCCCACCTTATCTCCCAGGAAACGGGAAAGATAAACAGACGCCGTTGTCAAACCCAGTTTAGGTAACTTTTCCGTATCAAGAGTTATCTTGATTTTACCTGTACGTCCTCTTCCCAGTTTTTCCGGAATGGCAACAGCACTGAGGTAAGGAGGCAAATGCATCAGCACAGGGGTATATAGTTTATCTGACGTATTGGCAACCAACAATTCCATAGTCGGTTTATCACCTTTATTGGCATCCTCAAACTCTATTTCTTCCTTATCCAGACGAATAGCGCCAATTTGAAAAGGATGTGTGAAAGTGTAATTCTTAGGATCGGCTGTTACCTCTCCCCGGATAGCCAGATAGATAGGTTTATTCGAGGCATTGCAATAAATGCCTACGCTCTTCTGAAAACGTCCGATGGCTTTGGCGTCAAAAGTAGAACTGACACTCCCGGTCTTTCCCGGGGCAATCGGTTCTTTGGTCCAATCAGCAACCGTGCAGCCACAAGAAGTTGTCACATTAGATATCACTAAAGGTTTATCTCCTTTATTAGTGATTTTAAAGGTAGCCGTCACCGGATTTTTCCATAAAATAGTTCCAAATTCATGCGTTGTCTTATCAAATAATGCTTTGGGTTGTGCCTGTACTCCCAAAGTCACTCCCATTAACAAACTTACTATCAGTATAATATGTTTCATACAATTATTTTATGCTTTTTAGATAGCAAAGATAGACAAAAAACATCCTTTACCCATTTTTTCAGCCTATAATTTATTTTATCTTATGAATAACCTTTATCTTTGTCCCGCATTAAAAATCAGATAAATTATGAAAATAGTAAAACATTACTGGTTCATTGCCATTGCATTGATTACAATGATAAGTTTTTCTTCATGTGAAAGCGATGAAGAAAGAGGATTTGATATTTCAGGATTATACGGTAAGACTTGGTGGGGCGAAATGGGATTTGAGGACCCATACGGAGAACGGCTTTACAGTTATATTACATTCACCTCAGGTACTTTCCCGGATCATGGTGTAGGTACGGAAGAACGCTGTTACTATGATGATGAACTTTATAGGGTATATAAGTTTGACTGGGAAATTCAAAACGGTTGGGTTGTATCTATATTATTCAGATGGTTATACATTTATAATTGAATATCCATCCGTTTCAGGCCGCTATTTTTATGGCACGGCTGAAGATGGTTTTGAAATAAGATTAGAATGGGTGGACGGCAGAAGCATAAGAAAAAAAGTAAGTTAGCAAGCTAACTTACTTTTTATGAAATCACACAACTAATTCCAGACATCCTGTTTCTCTATTCCACCATCACCCGATATCCTCCCGTATGCCCTCCGAATTCCGGAGCATAAGCAGACTGAACAGTTGCAATTCCAGCCTGATATTCTCCTGTCCGGTTCACATACACCTGATACTCTATCACATAAGTTCCTTTTCTCATCTGATCGATAAAGAACTGGGTCGAAGCATCTTTGGTAGCCTGATAATATCCCAGCCCGTTGCTCCAACGAAATCCCGAAACTGCCTGTAACGGTTCCATACAAGCTGCACGGTCATCCTTGATCTGAACAAAATCCATATCACGGTCAGCCTTCACAGTCAGGCGAACGGTAATCTTATCGCCAACCTTCAATGGAGCTGATTCATTCAAAGCCTCATTTCCTTTATATAATTGACGGCTGACAGACAATCCGTTTCCCTGCTCACCTATTTGATCCATACTTTCCAGATATTGGGCATAAACGGCTCCCCAACCCATTCCGGTTCCTTCTTTATCTACCCTTACTTTCTTGATATTCATCACATCACCGGACATCGTCTTCTTGATATAACCGATGGCATCATCTGCCGAAGTCCGGATCACTTCTTTACCTAAAGTAATCTCTACTCTTCCTGTATTTGCCAATAAATCCGAAGTTCCTGTAGCCATCAATACATACACCGCATCAGCCGTAGCTATCGGCGTTTCCCAAGTCTGTGTCTGTTTCTGCTTCAACAGCCAGCGTTTCATTTCATCAATAGCTTTCGTATCTTTTGTTATACGCTGTATAGCTTCCATAGCAGCCACTTCAGTCGGAATTTTATAACTGAACCATGAATATCGGGCTTTAGGAGTATCAAAGTAACGTCCAATTTCATCCGTCACAACAGAATACTCCATCAATGACTGCATAAACAGCTTGGCTTCTGCCACCTTACCGGCTTGCTGCAAGATGATAGCTCCCAACGCCTTTTCATAAATCGTCAGTTCTTTTCCCTCACCGGACAACTTGTCTATGAAATACTGGTTCACCTTTTTATCAACCGGAGCCTTGCCATCCAAAGCGCAGATATACAAATACCTGAGAACCTGCTCTGACAGACGGAGGCCGACGGCTCCTTTCTTTTCAGCTTCTTTCATGGACTTATACTCTTCGGCTGCCTGCTTGCCTAAATACTCGAACCCTTTTTGAATCATAGGCTGCATCCGGCTGTCAGCATCCTGAGGAGTCAATGCATTCAGCCGGACAAGCATTTCCATTACCTGAGTAGTTACATAGCGGCTGCCTTGCATACCTTTATACCAACTCCATGCGCCATCGGCATTTTGCAATTCTCCCAGTTTCTCTACAGAAACAGCCAGTTGGCTATTCATTGTATTCAGGTCAAACAAAGTGGCGATACGCTGTTTTTGTTCGGCTTCATTGGTAGCTTCTGTCAGCCAGGGAGTTTCAGCCAGCAGGATATTTTTCAGTTCCTGATTCTTTTGCAGATTGCTCATAAAAGTCTCCTTTGTACCACCTTGAGCCTTCCAGCTATCAAAGACTTGCTTGATACGGGGATTTTCTTTGACTATACATGCAGCCAATGAATGGGCATAATAAGCGGTAGCCCAGGAAAGAGCATCTTCATTCTGAGGATGAGCCACTACAGGCAAAGCCTGCACGGCATACCAAGCCGGATGGGCAGTAAATTCTACGGTCAACCGTTGTTCGGAAGCCGTTTTGCTATGCTTGTTAAACAGATTTTCCAAAGAGAAAGTATGCATACCTTCCCCATTCACGTTCAGAGGAACGGTTTCCGTTACCCACTGTTTGTCTGTCAGAACGGGAATGTAACGCTGTTCTCCATCACTGAAGGTATCTCCATCCGCTACCATCCGGCATGCCATTACCGCATATTTGTCACTCACTTCAAAAGCAAAGTTCACATGCCCGGTTTCTCCTCCCTTCATATCGAACTTCTGTTTTTGTGAATAGAATACCTTTTCTGTTTCCGGATTAAACAATTCCATGCGGACAGTCCCTTTCACCCCCTTGTCCGACAGATTCATCAGTGAAGCGGCAATATTCGCTTTATCTCCCACGCGGACAAAACGGGGCATATTAGGTTGAAGCATAAATTCCTTGCTGGCAGTAGCGGTAGCTTCTATTTTTCCATAATCCACATTCCGGGTATGTGCCAAGCCCATAAACTTCCATCGGGTAAGGCTTTCGGGCAGTACAAAGGAAATACTGACTTCACCTTTTTCATTGGTGCGGAGCTGTGGATAAAAGAATGCCGTTTCCGCAAAGTTTTCACGTATCTGTATATCACCTGTTTCTGCCAGTTCTTCAGAACTGCCCATTTCTGCCTTTTCCTGTACAGACGTCTCTACCATTTCTTCCTGGAGCACCATATCAGTAACAGCCTCCTGGTTCATCACAGCATTTGCGGCACTCCTGCCTCTAATCTTCAAAGCTCCTGTAAGAGTGGCACGAGGACTGCCTCCGTAACCTACCACCACAGCCTCCATTCTTCCTGTAGATGGAATGATCAATTCACTATATTCCAAAGGAACCGCACGGAGCCTCTTCAACGGGAAATCAACATACAAATAAGCATTCCGCATATAGGATGTATTCCAATAAGTCAAAGGAACCACATAATGAAAGTCCACTCCAAAGTCCAACTTATGTGCACTATAGATTTTATCCAGAGAAGCATCATACATAGTAGCCAGCATTTCAGCCTCAGCCGGACGTCCATCCGGATAAAGTACCGTCAGTTTCCATTCCTCTTGCTGTCCCGGACGGAGTTTGTCACGGAACGTAGTCCATTTCAGCTGCAACTTCTTCTCAGGGGCCGGTTTCATAATCCGTGCATTATGACTGTAAAGTCTGCCATCTTTCACAAATGCCATACTTACCAGAATGCCGTCACCATATTCCTTCTTATAAGGGAAGCGGAAACTGATCACCGAGTCCGAAAGCTGTATACGTTTGCTTTCCAAGCGCTTGTTGCCTGCAAACACATCATAAAGCAGATAGACATTCTTTTCGCTGCTACCTATATATATAGTAGCTGGAGATGCTGCATCAAATTCCAGACCATCCTGATAGAACCAATCCGTTATCACGAAGGGCGGACGCTTGTCATTCAATGAAAACAGAAGGAAATTCTTAGATGCCGTACACTCTCTGCCCTGCGTATCCTTAGCCGAAAGCTTCAAACGATAATTACCGGAAGGCAGGGCATAAATAGCCTCAGGAATAAAACTCTTGTTAGCTTCCACCGTACCGGTCAATACCTTTCTGCCTTCTTTTTCCTGACCGTCTTTCTGCTTCTCCATCTCGACTACCTGATAAGTAACCGGAGTATCTACCGGCTCACCCGAAAGATTCATGGCTGTCAGTTTTATTTCCAGCTTCTTTTCTTTAACCCAATTATCGGGCAGATTATCCATATTCAGCACCATTGAAGTGCTTCCTAAAGGCAATGACAAATTAGCTTGCTGTGTCTCACCTGCACCATCCGTCACATCCGCCTGTATGTTGTACGTATAATACCACAACGGAGATTCTCTCCTGTCCGAGTCTATTTCAAAATGCACCGGAACGCTGAACTTACCATCCGCATCGGTCATTGCCTCTCCCTCCCAACGGGCTGAACCTCTGCCCATAAACCGCCAGAACCAAGCATAGGAACGGGATATATTATAGTGTACCCTGGCATTCTGCACAGGCGCACCGGCAAAAGTCTTTGCCATACCCGCCACTTCTATAGAGTCACCCACTTGATACTCCACTTTCACGGGTTCAAACGTGACATCAAAGGTGGGACGTTTATATTCTTCTACCTTAAAACTGACAGAAGTATCGGCCGCACGCAAGCTAAAATAACCGGTCAGGCAAGGAGAGGGCAAAACAAATTGTCCGCTGAACGAACCAAAACCATTCGTCCATACTTCTACTTTTCCTGTTTCATTATTATTCGCATCATATAGGGATACCGTATATTTTTTATCCGCAAGCACACGCGTAGAATCCTTTTCCATTTCATAAGCCAAGCCGGATACATATACGGTTTGACCGGGACGGTAAATGGAGCGGTCGGTAAATAATTGCAAAACTTCTTTCCTCTTGCTCTCTTTATAGTAATAATCGTTTTTCCAAAGATTCAAGATGGGCATCGCATTATCAGCCGCCGTATGTGCATTATACCAGTATTTGTTACTATTCAGGAAATCCAGTTTCAAAGTACCCTGTTTATCTGCCTGGTAGGTCTGTTGGGGAGAATAGCCTCCCCCCTTCTCCGTATAAATGGTTACTTCCGCTTCCGAAACCGGCTGTCCGCTCACTGCATCTACCACCACCAGTTCCAACGTACCATCCGGCAGAGGACGATAAATGGTCTTTAAAGCGGTGACATTCATTAATGTTCCGTCCGAAACGCCCTTCTTCCCATCGGGCACTGCCTTTAAGAAATAAATTCCCGCTTGAGGAGCCTGTATGGTCAGGGTGGTATCGACATTCAAATAATCTGTAGTAGGTTTCAAAGAAAAATGCTCCTCGCGTTGCAAACGGGCATATTTACTTTCAAAATGGGTGGTTCTGTTCTGCAATACGGCAGAGGTAACGGGTAAATTCACCTTATATAACTGCAAAGTGATGCCGGTAAGGTTTTTATAATTTACTTTCACCGACTGCTGTTCACCCGGGTAAGCCGTAGCTATTTCCAGTGAGAGGCTTGCATTCAGAATTTCCTTTTCTATATTCTTCAGTTGGTTGATACCTTCGTAACGGGGGTATCCGGCTATTCCTTCACGAACTATCCGCAAGCGCTCTACCTGATTATTTTGATACTGTAGGAATTGTGCCAAAGCCAGATAAGCTTCAGGGACTGTTTTCACAGCCGGATAAGTATGAATCCACTTCCGGAGTTCCTGTTGGCATACGTCATTCGAGAAGTTTCCGGAAAAATTGCGGTACAGGTAATTCAATGCATCTATCCCGGTCAGCAACCAACCCTCACGCTCCGTTTCCGTATCATATACTTTCAGCAAGGACTGATAAGTCTGCATGACAGCTGCCGTCAAGTCACAATCAGAGACAGGAACAAACTGATAAGTAACAAACTTATCCATATCCGTCATATCCGCAGGCAGACTGTTTGTCTGATTTGCTTTAGCAGCCGCCTGCCACCTGTACTGCTGCATGATTTGTATGGCACGACGTGCCAGCAGGTTGTACAGATTATCACGAAAATACCGTTTACTAGCCTCTCCCACTCTCACCATAGGTCTCAATTTCTCGACCGGGATAAGTAATAACCGGTCCTTATCCTTGAGAGAGGCCTGCAAATAACCCAATCCTTTTTTTACGTCGGCAGGCATGGTCATTTCACCCAGAATAGAATACAATATAGCTTTGTCTTCCATACTGCCGGTTTGGGAAGCCCATTGTTCCAAACCATTCATATCTACCTTCAAGCTATCGGGAGTTAAAAGGGAACGGTACTGCATGGCAGTGAGATAGGCTTTCATCATTTGCGGTACATTCTGTTCCGCTTTTGCTTTATCGTAGATTTTCATTGCTTCGGAAATAACCGACTTGGGCAGATCCTTTCGTTCCAATACTTCCAGTTCTTTCCACAAATTGTCATAGGTTTGTGCCTGCATAGGAGCAAATACGCTCATTACCAGTAGCACTATCAAAGATAAATAACGAATTTTCATATCTACAATCTTTTAGTTCGTACTAAGTCTTCTTTAACAAAGAAACGAAATAGATGTTTAAAGACTGCATACGTTTTAATTAAAATAACTAAAACAGAAAAGGAAAGATCTTTCAGCGCAGCCAAAGCAGACGTTGCAGCACCAGTCTTTTATAGGGTTTCTTCATGTCTTCGGGCAGGAAGGAAACATCTATCAGTTCCATCCATTTAATGATGGAACGTCGGAATTTCCGGGCGATGTTCTCTATTACCTTGCCACTGCCCCCCGGCGAGCTCCTCCGTATCCTCGGGCATGACAATAACCGTGGACAGCAAATCGTATGCAGGCGTCAGACTATAGCCCATCCCCGTGTCATACAATGAAAAGTTCTTCAGGTGCCAGCCGGATAACGCAAGAATCCGGCATCATAGGCAAAGGTGAAACCATTCTCATCTTCCGTCAACAACCCTGCATAGATATCATTCAAGTATATTTTTCCCCTTCTCATACGCTATGCTCCTTTCCTGCAGGCACTGCTCCCACTTCATACCCGAAGAGGGCAAGCACCTGGTTTACCTTGTCTATTCGCAAAGTTTGCTTTCCTTGTTCCAACTCGCGCACAAAGCGAAGCCCCACTCCCGCCTTAGCTGCCAAATCTACTTGCGTAAGTCCGAACCGCTTACGCATTTCTTTTACAAACAATGACAATGAATCACTCATAATTACACCCTTTAGGGTACAAATATAGCAAAAGCTTCGACAATTACACCCTAATGGGTATAATTTATTAGTTTCTTTCGTATAATATACCCGAAAGGGTGCAAAGTATTAGCCCGGGCCGACGC
>OISY01000309.1_pt1 | contig 13984 bp, 11 predicted proteins | sample 1586631 | NCBI WGS metagenome assembly OISY01 (sample SAMN02675049, study PRJEB24791) | human gut metagenome, SKBSTL061 | isolation source: stool | host: Homo sapiens | place: USA | reverse complement strand
TAAAAGTCTGTTGACAGTTTTATGACAAAGTGTTATCCTATAATTAACCTGCAAGGTAAATTATAGTGGAGGGGATGAAAGCCCTGAAAATAACATTTAAATCGAACAAACTGGGGAAGATTTGCACAGACTCCTCTGTGACCAGGAAAACATATAATTTGGAAATGGCGGAGAAAATTGCTCAGCGCATGGAGGAATTGGAGGCTGCCGATTCGGTTGATATGTTATTACAGTTTCAAATTGGCCGATGTCATCCACTAAAAGGTAATCGGCAAGGACAGTTTGCGATGGATTTAGTTCAACCATTTAGATTAGTATTTGAAAAAGTAAAGAATACAGTACAGATAGTTAAGATTCTCGAAATAGAAGATTATCATTGAGGTTACTGCATTCAGGAGGTAAGGAGGAAACTGATATGCTACATGGAAAAAGCGTAATAGCGGTACCACCTGGGGCAACCATACGCGAGCAGTTAGAAATCCGCGGAATGAACCAGCGAGAGTTTGCAAAAAGAATGGGGATGACTGAGAAACATATCAGCAATCTTATCAATGGCAAAGTGGAATTAAGCCAGAATGTTGCACTGCGTTTGGAGTCTGTCCTCGGAGTTCCTGCCAAGTTTTGGAATAATTTGGAAGCGATCTATCGTGAAAAGGTTGCTAGAGCCACTGACGAAAATGAGTTAGAAGAAGACATTTCAATTGCTAAAGAATTTCCGTACTCAAAAATGGCAACATTGGGTTGGGTTCCGCCGACAAGAAAGGCAGAAGAAAAAGTTTGGAATTTGAGGGGTTTTTTTGAAGTTGCGCGTCTAGGATTGTTAGAAATCCTTAGAATTCCAGGAATTGCTTATCGCAAAGTAGGTGAAAATTCAAAAAGCAATTATGCCCTCGCTGCGTGGGCACAAAAAGCGCGTCTGGATTCTAGAACAATTTTGACTTCCCCGGTTAATATTGATAAACTATCTAGTGTACTTTCCGATATACGTGCATTAACTTTAGAAGATCCGGAATCGTTTTGCCCCAAATTAAGGCACCTTCTTGGAGAATGTGGAATCGCAATTGTTTTTCTTCCACACATCAGCGGCTCCTTTTTGCATGGAGCTACATTTATCGAAGGAAATCATATTGTTATAGGGCTTACTGTAAGAGGCCGAGACGCAGATAGATTTTGGTTTAGTCTATTTCATGAATTATGTCATGTTATTGATGGGCATATTTTCAATCAAGATTTTACAGATGACCCTGAACGAGAAGCTGCAGCAGATAGATTTGCTAGAGATATTTTGATACCTGTAGCCGATTATAATGCCTTTATCCAAACTGATTGTAGAAGCAAGGAAGCAATTATAACCTTTGCAAAGAAAATAGGTATTGCTCCGGGAATTGTTGTTGGACGATTGCAGAAAGAAAATATTATTCCGTATGAATGGTATCATGATTTGAAAGTCGGGTATACCATTTCAAGTTAATCAAGCATTGACCCTTTGGAACAGAGTTTGATAGTTTTGAATAGGAAGAAGATTGCCGCAGATAACCTATCTGCGGCAATCTTCTTAATGAATGTAATCTGTTGGATATTTTGGATTCTTTCTTTCCCCTTTAATTTTGGGGCTAAGATCAGGCTTGCCATAATCATCAAAGTCTACGCGGTGACAGGAATTCTGTTTTCAATCGCCCACATGATTTACCAAAGCGATATCGCAATCTGGAAATGTGATACAATGTATCCACTTCACCCCTCCGGCACAAACTTCTCCAGCAGTGCCAGACTCTCCTTTGAAGAATACCCCCACAACACCGAACTCAGGGCATCAATCGCCATCTGGCGCTTGCGGAAGTAGGTGCGGTAGCTGATGTCGCGGATGTGCGGCTCCAGCTTTTCGATGATCTCCTGTGTGTTCGCCAACTGCTGCGGTGACAGGTATGTGTAGTACAGCAGCCAGTAATAGCTTTCACCATACTTGTGCTTTGTCCGCAGCAGCTCCACGGAGGTATCCAGCAGCTTCAGCATTTTGTAGCTGCGCTCGATGCAGCGGGCATGATCCTCAATTGCCGAGCCCTCGAAGGTGATGCCGGCCACATAGAGGGATTCCAGAAACTCCTCTATGCTGCTGCCATACTCGATCTGGAACTGCCGACGTACCTGCTGCACGGACAGCTCCAGGCTCCACACCACGTCCCGGTATTTGCGCAACAGCATCCACGTGTCATGGTACAAGGGATTCTCGGTCACTTTGGGTTCTTGTGCAGTCTTTTTCATCGTTCGGCCTCCTTATCGCCGCGCATCCCTGTCGGGCGCAATCTGAGTTCAAAGTGATAGACTTCCTGAGCGTCACCGCAGGTGACCACCAGTTGAAGCCACCGGCGCAACGGAGGTACCCCTTCTATCGTAACCTCGCAGTCGTCGGATAATGGTAATAACATATACTTGGATTTAGGGCATGACGCACATGGCAGCCCTTGTGCCACAAGGATTTCCCGCATCTTACGCTCGATTCGATGGCGGTTCATTTCTGAAACGCTACCGACCTCATTTGAACCGCTGGATGCCGCAGTGGTCAGGGCCGTTTCCTCCTGAAGCTCCAGTTTGATGCCCAGGCTCATAGCAATCTCTTCCTTGTCCACCACGATGTCAGATATCTGGAACATGGTGGAGAGATAGTTTTGGAGATAGATTGTGGTGCCGTGTGTGCCGGGGAAAGCTGCCAGTTGCAGATAGCCTCGTTCAGCCATGCGCTTGAGGTATCGGCCAGCAGTCGCCTTAGAGATGCCCCAGCGGGATGCCAGCTCCGCATAGCTGACCAGCGGGCAGCCTGTGCCATTGCGGAGATAGACCACCGGCCCGACGTCTGAACCGAGGACCTGCGGATCGTTATAGACCGTGTTCAGCCATAGATCCAATACGGCGTCCATCTCCGAGCAGTGACCGGCACTGACCAGTTCTGTGGCAGTGGATACAGGGAAGAAGAAAAAGCCGGTATCCTTCTGACAGGGCGCATTGTAGTCGAGAATCGTGTTGTGACGCCGCCAGCCGCGAATCTTGAATTTGACCAGCTTACCATGTCCGAGAACAAGAAAACTGATAAGCCCTTTCTTTTGCAGTCCCTCCAAAGCGGCCAAGGTCTGGCAGCGGAAGCGTGTGCGGAAATACTGGGACAATTCCTCCACAGACATGATCCATTCGCCGGGGTAGATGGTGTAACTAATGCCATCAATGCGTTTGTATGAGGTGCGGAAGTTGGCATAGGCGCATAGCACGGCAAAATAAAAAAGACCGGAGCCTTCGCTCACGCGAATGCTCCGGTCTGCTATCAAGGCTTGCACGAACTGTCGGTAGATCCGACATCGTGGATAATCTACGATCTGTTTGATCTCAAGTGTATATTCTGACATGGAAACCTCCAAAAAATACTTCCATTCACGATGATTCTATGCTATAATTCAAAATCAAACCAACTGATTTAGATTTTGACTCCTCTGTAAAACTGCTAACATTTTGCTAATTGCACTACGAAATACCAGCAGATATAGCGGAGTATCAACAATGTCGAATGAAGAACTTACTCCCCTGAAGACTGTGTAATTCGGTGTACTACGAGAGTCGTGAAGGACTACGATTGACGACGTATAAGTTATAATCGTGACTCCTAATCGGTAGGCCGCCAGTTAGAGTCTGGCCGGGGGTGCCAGCGCGCAGAGAGGCTTTTGCCCCCCTGCGCGCCTTTTTCGTACAGATAAAAAGAGCACCCTATGGGTGCTCTTTTGGCTTTCGCTTAGAATTCCGCGTTGCCCACCGTGCGGGGGTGCAGCTCCACGTCGCGGATGTTGCTGACGCCCGTGAGGTACATCACCATGCGCTCGAAGCCCAGGCCGAAGCCGGCGTGGCGGCAGGAACCGTAGCGACGCAGGTCGCAGTACCACCAGTAGTCCTCCGGGTTCATGCCCAGCTCACGGATGCGGCTCTCCAGCAGCTCCAGGCGCTCCTCGCGCTGGCTGCCGCCGATGATCTCGCCGATGCCCGGAACGAGGCAGTCCGCTGCGGCGACGGTCTTTCCGTCGTCGTTGAGGCGCATATAGAACGCCTTGATCTCCTGCGGATAGTCCGTGACGAACACGGGGCGCTTGAAGATCTGCTCGGTGAGGTAACGCTCATGCTCAGTCTGCAGGTCGATGCCCCACTCGACGGGGTAGTCGAACTTCTGGCCACTCTCCTTTAAGAGCTTGACGGCCTCGGTATACGTCACGCGGCCAAAGTCGGAACTCTCGACGTGCTGGAGACGCTCCAGCAAGCCCTTGTCGACAAAGCTGTTGAAAAACGCGAGATCATCTGGGCAGCGCTCCATCACGCGGCGGATGATATGCTTGACCATCGCCTCCATGACCTCAAGGTCGCCGTCGAGGTCGCAGAACGCCATCTCCGGCTCGATCATCCAGAACTCGGCGGCGTGGCGCGCGGTGTTGGAATTCTCGGCGCGGAACGTGGGGCCGAAGGTGTAAACGTCGCCGAACGCCATAGCGAAGTTCTCGGCGTTGAGCTGGCCGGAGACGGTCAGGCTCGTCTTCTTGCCGAAAAAGTCCTTGCTGTAATCGACCTTGCCGTCGGGCGTTCTCGGCGGGTTTTCAAGATCCAGCGTCGTGACCTGGAACATCTCGCCCGCGCCCTCGCAGTCAGAGCCGGTGATGATGGGGGTGTTGACATAGACGAAGCCGCGGCTCTGGAAGAACTCGTGCACGGCGTAGGCCGCCGCGCTTCTCACGCGGAACGCCGCGGAGAAGAGGTTCGTGCGCGGGCGCAGATGCTGAATGGTGCGCAGATATTCGACGCTGTGGCGCTTTTTCTGCAAGGGATAGTCGGGGGAGGACACGCCCTCAATCTCGATCTCTGTTGCCTTGACTTCGAGCGGCTGCTTGGCTTCGGGCGTCAGCACGACGGTGCCGCGCACGATGAGCGCGGCGCCCACGTTCTGCGCGGCGATCTCCTTATAATTAGAAAGAGAATTCGCATCCATCACGACCTGCAAATTGCGGAAGCACGAGCCGTCGTTCAGCTCGATGAATCCGAAGGTCTTCATATCGCGGATGGTCTTCGCCCAGCCGCATACGGTGACGCTTGCGCCGCCGTACTGCTCTTTGTCGGCGAAGAGCGCGGCAATTCTCACTCGTTCCATAATAATTTTCCTTCCTTTTGTGGGTTTTCACGGGATAATAGAGGTATTATATGCCACTTCCCGTGCAAATTCAAGCCCCGCTTTGTATTGACTTTTGACAAGTTGTATGTTATGATGCAATCTTACCTCAAAAGGTAAACGTGAAACTTTCACCTATTACTTTACAGGAGGATTTTAACTATGAACAAGTATCTGGATATCGCCCCCGAGGTTGCCGAGGCCCTTGCCGCCGGTAAGCCCGTCGTGGCGCTCGAATCCACCATCATTTCCCACGGCATGCCCTATCCCCAGAACGTGGAGACCGCCCTCAAGGTTGAGAGCATCATCCGCGAATGCGGCGCGGTCCCCGCGACCATCGCCATCATCGGCGGCCGCCTGAAGGCGGGCCTTTCCAAGGAAGAGATCGACTACCTCGGCCGCACCGGCGCGGGCATCCCGAAGGCTTCCCGCCGCGACCTGCCCGTGCTCGTCGCGCAGGGCAAGGACGGCGCTTGCACCGTCACCACCACGATGATGATCGCCGACATGGCGGGCATCCGCGTGTTCGCCACCGGCGGCATCGGCGGTGTGCACCGCGGCGCGCAGGAGACGTTCGACATCTCCGCCGACCTTGAAGAGCTGGCCAACACCTCCGTCATGGTCGTGTGCGCGGGCGCGAAGTCCATCCTCGACCTCGGTCTGACGCTCGAATATCTCGAGACCCACGGCGTGACCGTCATCGGCTACGGCACGAGCGAGCTGCCTGCGTTCTACACGCGCAAGTCCGGCTTTGGCGTCGACTACGAGCTCGACACGCCCGAGCAGCTGGCCAAGGCGTTCCACGTCAAGCGCGAGCTGGGTCTGCGCGGCGGCTTACTCGTCACGAACCCGATTCCCGAAGAGTACTCCATGGACAAGGAAGTCATCGACAAGGCCATTGCCGAGGCCGTCGAGGACGCGAAGAAGGACGGCATCCACGGCAAGGCCACGACGCCGTATCTGCTCGCCAAGATCAAGGACCTGACCGGCGGCGACAGCCTGGATTCCAACATCCAGCTCGTGTTCAACAACGCGCGCCTCGGCGCGGCGGCGGCTGTGGAGCTCAGCAAGCTCGAAAAGTGAGATACTTTGTCATCTATCTCGCCGCGATCAATATTCTGACGTTCTGTGTCTACGGCGCAGACAAGCGCCGCGCCAAGATATCGGGCGCGCGGCGCGTGCCCGAAAAGACCTTATTTGCACTCGCGCTGCTGCTCGGCAGCGCGGGTGCTCTTTTCGCAATGAGGGTCTTTCACCACAAGACGCGGCACTGGTACTTCCGGTTCGGCATTCCCGCGATCTTACTCGCGCAGATCGCTCTGGGGGTGTTCGTGTATGTGCGGTTTTTCGCGGCGTAAAAAATTTTTGGGAAATTTTCGGGTTTTGTGAAACAAAACAGACGTTTCTTGCGTCTAATTAAGGAAGCAAAGGGAAACTGGGCGAAGAGGGAAGATAAAGAATTTATGAATTTTCCATTTTCCTGTTCCCTTATTTCCCGCGGCATGGTAAAATGCCATGTATGAGAAAGGCTCTGTGCGCGCGGAGCCGACAACAACAAACACGAAAGGATGAAGATCACATGAAAAAATTTCTCTCCTTGCTATTGGCTCTGACCATGGTGTTGAGCCTCGTCGTCGTGCCTGCAAGGGCGGCTGATGGTGATGAGGCCACAATTGCAGCCGTATCTTCAAGTATTGTACGCGGAGCAAGTACTTCTGTGCTGGTTACAGCTCCTACTACTGAAGGGCATTCTATTAAACTCGGCTCTGGAAGTTGGCGCAGCAACGACACCTCTATTGTCACGGTTGTTGGTAACGATAGTGGTGCTACAGTTACCGGCGTTAAAGCAGGTACGACTAAAGTTGTATTCAGCTATACGCTTGTAACTACTGGTGACAACTCGACTACAACAGAAGAGGCCAAAACCGCAGAGGTTTCCATTACGGTTACGGATAGCATTGTCCCGTCTGATGTTGCATCTGTCACCTTTAATGGCCGTACTTACAATAACACCAACAGCGGATGCACGGTGTATTACCTTTCTTCTGAAATTAGTAAACTGGGCACAAAAGACGGCAACTGGTCTATTACCTCTTCTACGGTCACTTTAACGAGCGTTTCTTACAATGAGCAGAGCCACAAGGCAACGCTTAGCCTGTCTAAAGCTCAGGGTGAGGGTCAACAGCCGCTTACCGGCAGTCTTGAGGTTACCTGCACACAGGCTACTGTTCCTAACGATAAGATTACCGTTAGAACTACTGCTGATTCCGATGGAAAGTACCGCGCTGGCACGGAGTTAACCCTTTCTGTTCCCGACAGCAGCAACAAGAATAGCCAGAACGTCCGTTACGTTTGGAGCGCAACCAAGGATGGCACGGCGCTCCCCTCTGTGACGGTTTCCAGTGCAAACAAATGGACGCCGAGCGCAGCGGGCAAGTACATCCTTACCCGCACCGTGTATGAGGGTTCCGACGAAGTTGGCAAACAGACCTCTGGTACAATCGAGGTTAAAGCTGATAATTACAGAGCTGCGATCGTTTCACCGACGAGAGCTTTGAGCGTAACACCTAATTCGAGCAGAATCCTTTTTGCGCTTAGTTTTAGAGATTACAGCACCAATACAACCACTGGACTGCCGGTTTCGTTAGCGAATACTGATGTTACATGGACGGTTTCCGGCGGCAATGCAAAATTCGAGGAAAACAATAGCACTACTTATACCGCTAAGGGCTTTGGCATAGGGTCTAGTGTGGCTGAACCCGGCACGGCTTATGCTTATCTCCTGCCGGGTTCGGCAGCGGCAAGCACCATTACCGTTACGGCAAGCTTCACCTATAACAATAAGCTTTACACGGTGAGATTCAATAATCTCAGCGTTGTCAGTATGACGGCTAAGCTGAACGCGACTTATTATGGCGCCGGCAGCAACTATACCAGTTCCTCTCTGGCGTACTATGCAGATTCCGCCATTAAGAGCTATTCCTATGCGCAGCTCGCTAGCGGAGAGTCTGTCTCGTCTGTGCTGATCGATACCATCGGTATGAACAGCAACGGTCTCGGCCAGTTCAGCAACTTCAGTTCTGCATCGATCACCTTTACCCCGTATGTCAACAGCTTCGGCAAGGCTACCTTTACCGGCACGGCTGTGACCAACAAGAACAACCGCTTTGCGATCACATTCTCGATTCCCGTTACGCCTGTGCCCGTGAACAGCTTCGACAGCCAGACTGCCGAGCCGATCAGCACCAGTTCTGTCAACACGAGCTATAAGGTGTCTGCCCCCTCCGGCTATACCAAGTTCTATGTCCTCGGCAACAGCAGCAATCTGAGCACCAATCAGACGATTGACTATTCTCAGTACAGCGCAGCGCAGCTGAACAGCATGGGCTACACCAGTACCACGCTGCCTAGCACCTATTTCGGCACGAGCGGCCAGTGCACGCTGTATGTCATCGCTTGGAATGACTCTACCAGTTACACGAGCTACAGCAGATATTACTGTGGCCCGATGACCGTTACCCAGACCAACTACAACATCAACTACAACGGCGTGGCCGGTGAGACCGTCCAGTTCGCGCAGAGCGACTTCAACGACTTCATGAACAAGGTCGCTGAGGCCCGCGGCGACGCCAGCAAGACCAAGTCCTATCCCTATGTCACCTTCGATTACGTGACCTTCTCCCTGCCCACCACCGCGCAGGGCACGCTGTACTATGGCGGCACCGCCATGTCCACCAGCAATTCCTCCGGCGCGTTCAACACCCGCACCAAGGTCACCAACCTCGATAGCGTGACGTTCGTCCCCAACGCCAAGTCCACCGCGAAGACCATCACGCTGAACTTCACCCTGTACGCGACCCGCTATTCCAGCTCCTCCACGAGCCGCGGCACGACCGTGAGCTACTCCGGCAGCGTCGTCGTCAACCTCGTGCGCGAGGACATCAAGTACACCGTCTCTCAGGGCGACAGCGTCCGCTTCGACGAGAGCGACTTCCTCAGCTACCTGCGCTCCACCAAGGGCTACAGCAGCAATTACACCATCGACTACGTGACCTTTGACCAGAGCGCCGTCTCCGCCGTCAACGAGGGCTCGCTCTACACCTACTACAACGGCTACAACTACGGCGGCTCCGTCAAGACGACTGACAAGTTCTACTACAGCGCCACCGCCAGCCAGAACGCGCTCAGCGACGTCGCGTTCCTCGCCAGCCGCTACGCCAAGACCGGCGAGACCGTCTACATCCCGTTCACCATCTACGCCCGCTATGGCACGACCGGCACCGGCACCCGCCAGCTCACCGGCACCGTGGCCATCAAGATCGGCCAGACGATGAACTTCATCGACGTCAAGACCACCGACTACTTCTACAACTCCGTCAAGTGGGCCGTCGGCAAGAACATCACCAACGGCACGTCCAGCACCACCTTCTCCCCGTACAAGTCCTGCACCCGCGCCGAGATCGTGACGTTCCTGTGGCGCGCCGCCGGCAGCCCGGAGCCGACCACCACCCGCAACCCGTTCCGTGATGTCAACGCCGTCACGCACTCGAGCTACTACAAGGCCATCCTGTGGGCCAGCCAGAAGGGCATCACCTCCGGCACCAGCACCACGGCGTTCTCCCCCGATCAGGTCTGCACCCGTGCCCAGATCGTGACCTTCCTGTACCGCTACGCGGGCCAGCCCAGCGGCTACTACTCCAACCCGTTCAAGGATGTGAGCGCCACGAGCGAGGCGAGCTACTACAACGCCGTTCTCTGGGCCGTCGGTAAGGGTATCACCACCGGCACCAGCGCCACGACGTTCTCCCCGTATGCTTCCTGCAACCGCGCCGAGGCCGTGACGTTCCTGTATCGTTACACCAACGGACTTTAATGCTTAAAACGAAAGCCCCGCTCAGCGGGGCTTTCGTTTTAGCTTTTTGCGCTCCGCGGCAGCGCACGCGCCGTAGGCGCGCACGTTTGCGGAGCGAGAAGAGTTTTTTGGCACGCGCATGTCGCGCAAAAAAACGATTCGAAATCATTTCGCGTCTGCGGACGCGAAAGTAGTTTGCAGCGCGTTGGCGACGGAGAATTATTTTGTGGTAAATAGTTACAAATGGGAACAAAAGCTCGAAAAGCGTAGTCAAAAGAAGTGAAGTCTGCTATAATGACCGCGCAGTTTTGAGAGAGGAGATTTTGACATGAAACACTTTTTTGCGCTGCTGCTCAGCGCGCTGATGGTGCTGTCGCTGCTGACTGCCTGCGGCGATAAGACGACGCCGTCCGACGGCGACGATCAGACCGTCACGGACGAGAATGGCAGCGACACCGACAACAATACTGACGATACAACTGACCCCTACGACGCCGTGCGCAGCTACTGGTCGGAGGACCAGCTCACGCAGGCCTGGGGGCCGGATCAGGTGGTGGAGCACCTCTTTTTCCACCCGATCATCGCCTATCCGCAGTGGGCCTTCCACGACTGCAATGCCAGTCAGGATCAGCGCTACGGCCTCGACGACTGGATGGTGACGGTCGACGAATACAACAAAATTTTGCAGTCCGTGTACGACAAGGGCTACATTTTAGTCGCGATGGAAGACGTCTGGAGCGAGGTGACGGACGAGACCGGCACGCACATGGTGCGAAACACCCTGATGCTGCCAGAGGGCAAAAAGCCGCTCGTCATCAGCTTTGACGACGTGAACTACTACCCCTATATGCTCGACGAGGGCTTCACGAGCAAGCTCGTCGTCGGCGAGGACGGCGAGATCTGGGCGCAGTGCACCGATCCGTACACAAATGAGACCTTTTTGACCAAGGAACTCGACGCGACGCCCATTCTCGACCAGTTTGTCTACGAGCACCCCGACTTTTCGCTGAACGGCGCGAAGGCCATCTTCTCACTGACGGGCTATCAGGGTATTTTAGGCTACCGCACGCAGGATGACCGCGACATCGCGGCAGATTCGCCCGACCGCCCCGCGTTCGATGCCTACCGCGCGAGCGAGATCGAGGCCGTCAAGCCCGTCATAGCGCGTTTGAAGGAGACCGGTTGGACGTTCGGCAGCCACACCTGGGGCCACATCCGCCTCGACACCAAACCGCTCCAGACCGTCATCAACGACACCGAGCGCTGGGCGGACGAGGTCGGCTCGCTCGTCGGCCCCACGCAGATTTTGTTCTATCCGCACGGCGGCCGTCCCGACGGTGACGACTGGCACCAGACCGGCGAGCGCTTCCAGTACCTGCAAAGCCAGGGCTTCCGCATCTTCGCGAGCGTCGGCACGAGTTCGTTCAGCTATGTGAAGCCCGACATTTCCGCCGTCATCTGCGACCGTCTGCATCCGGACGGCACCACGCTGCGCCACGCGCGCAGCCGCTATCTGCAATTCTATAACGCCGAGGACATCATGGATACGCAAGTCCGTCCCGATCTTGGCGTAGACTGGTGAGGAGGCGTTATTATGGCATCATTGGAAGAACTCAAGGCGAAGGCCGTCGCCATGCTGGACATGGCGTATGTGCCGTATTCCCACTTTCCCGTGGGCGCGGCGCTCGAATGTGAGGACGGCGCGGTCTTCACCGGCTGCAACATCGAAAATTCGAGCTACGGCCTGACGAACTGCGCCGAGCGCACCGCGGCGTTTAAGGCCGTGAGCGAGGGGCACCGGCGCTTCAAGCGCATCGTCATCGCCGGGCGCAGCGACGACTACTGCTACCCCTGCGGTGCGTGCCGTCAGGTGCTCTACGAGTTCGGCCCCGACATGGAGGTCGTGTGCCTGAACAAGGACAACGAGGAAAAGCACCTGCACATCAAAGAGCTGCTCCCCTACGGCTTCGACCAGACGTGGCTTGCAATCGACGAGAAATAACGAAAAAAGAGAGCGGCGCTGCCGCTCTCTTTTTTTGCGCTTTAGTTGCTGCCGGAGGAAGAGGCTCCAATCGTCACCTCGCCGCTCATCGTTTCGATCGTAAGCTCGCTCACCGCGCCGCCCTCGAGCGCGGACACGGTGTAGTGCGTTTCGCGGTCGCCGCAGGCGATGAGCGTGCCCTCGCGCTCGGTGAGCGCGGAGCGGAACGCGCCGCTTTTCGTTTCATAGTCGAGAGTAAAGCCGTCCTGCGCGGGAAGGGTCAGATAGATGCTGCCGCTCTCCGTTTCGGCATCAAGGCGCAGCGCACGCTCGGTAGCCAAAATCAGGTTGCCGCTGACGCTTTCGAAGTCCAGCGCGCCGAGCGCGCCGGCGATATCCACCTTGCCGCTCGCGGTTTCGATCTCGGCATTTTCCGCTTCGCCCGCCAGCTCGATCGCGCCGGAGAGCGTCGAAATATCGACCCTTGCCCACGTGCCGTCCACCACGCCGGCATTGCCGCTCGTGGTCTCGATCTCCACCTCCGGGCAGTTCGCGCACATCACGCGCGCGTCGCCGCTGAGCGTCGAAAGCTCGATCTTCTGCGCATCGGCGCTCACGTAGGCGTAGGCGTCCGTTGTTTCGACTTTTATCTCCTCAAAGTGACCGGCGCTGACCAGTTCCCTCGGAAGTCCCACGTCGAGGTACTTTTCCCCGTTGTAGCTGCCGCGGTAAGCGTCGCCGAGGAAGCGGATGCGCAGCGTATCGCCGTCGATCGTGCAGACCATCTTCTCGCTCTCGGCGAGCGGCGCGGTGGATTCCTCCTTCACGCTGATCTGCGCGCTCTGCTCGGCGGTATAGATGTTCACGCTGCCGCGGCGCCACGAGATGTCGATCTTGCGGATGTCTTCGCTCTCGCCGATGCTGAGCACCGCGCCCGGGTGGAGCTCTTCGCTCCCCTCCGCCTGCGTGCAGAAGGTGTAGGTCGCGCTGCTGCCGTCCCAGAGGGCGTCGACGGCGAAAATGCCGTCGCTTTGCGGCAGTTCTGCGCGGAATGTGCCGTTATCCTGCCGCTGGGCGGTCACGGTCCCGGACGGCATGCCGGTGCTGCCCCAGGCGTCGGACGGCCAGCAGCGGAGACTGACGGAATCGGGCGAATTATCGCCGAAATCGAGCGTTACGGTGTAGAAATAGGCAGCCGACACTGCAAAGGGCATTTCCAGTACAGGCGTGATGTCACGGGAGGTTTCGTCCAGCGGGTGCGCGCCGCAGGCAATGGCGGTCATGCTCTGTAGGCCCTGGGTGTAGGTCCAGTCGTAGCTGCTGCTTTTGAGGGTGACGCTGCAAGCGTTTGCGCCTGTCACCGTCAGTGTTGGCGGCGTTTGGCGCGCGGCCTCGTCTGCGCTTTTTTCGCCGCAGGCGGTCAGGGAGAGCAGGAGCGCGAGGGGGAGCAGGAGGGAAAGGAGCTTCTTCATCGGTCAGTCCTCGTTTCTTTCGGATACTTCTATAGACGCATGATAGCCGAAAAAGTTCCCACGCACAACGGGGATCGCTGCACAAAACGCGGCAATTTGTTGTATCGTGAATTCTAATATTGGGGGCGGTACAGCTTTTTGCCGCGTTGTGTGCAACGTTTCTTCATGATACGGCGTATCATGAAAAGGCAAATCATGCATCAGTGTTCCCGCGTTTGCAGGGGGGTGTGGGCTGCCTTTTCCAACATTATATTTTGGGGGAAAGCGCATGAACAAGACGACAAATTTCGACCTGCCGCAATGGGTCAAGGCGGATCAGATCAAGATGGACGACTTTAACGGGGCGTTTGCGAGCATCGACGCGGCGCTCAAGGCTGAGGGTGACGCGCGCAGCGAGGCCGACGGCACGGCGGCGGAGCGCATCACGGCATTGGCGCAGACGATCGCAAACGGTAAAATCTGCCGCATAAAATACGGCTCGTATACCGGCA
>OISY01000272.1_pt1 | contig 15462 bp, 18 predicted proteins | sample 1586631 | NCBI WGS metagenome assembly OISY01 (sample SAMN02675049, study PRJEB24791) | human gut metagenome, SKBSTL061 | isolation source: stool | host: Homo sapiens | place: USA | reverse complement strand
TCATCCTGCTGGGCACAACCTTGATTCCCCTGCTGTCCGGGCTGTTTTAAGGTAGCGGCTTATGGATTTTCTCACCGACTGGCTCACGAACTGGCTCAAAGAGCTGCTGATTGGCGGGATCATGGGCAACCTGGAGGGGCTCACCGATTACGTCAACGCCCAGGTCGGGGAGATCGCGGTACAAGTGGGGACTACCCCGGCGGCATGGAACGCCGGGGTTTTCTCCCTTATACGCCAGCTTTCCGAAACGGTGATCTTACCGATTGCCGGTCTGGTGCTGACCTTTGTTGCCACCTATGAGCTGATACAGATGCTTTTGGAAAAGAACAATATGCACGAGTTTGATGTGGCGAATATCTATAAATGGATGTTCAAAACGGCTTGTGCCATCCTCATCCTGTCCAACACCTTTAATATCGTGATGGCGGTGTTCGACGTGTCGCAGTCCGTGATTGCCCAGGCGGGCGGGCTCATCCAGGGCTCCACGGACATCACGCCGGATATGATGGCGGAGCTGGAAACCACCCTGGAGGGCATGGACTTGGGCCCGCTTCTCGGCCTGTGGCTCCAATCCTCGATTATCGGTGTGACCATGTGGGCGCTGGGCATTGTCATTTTTGTGCTGGTCTATGGCAGGATGTTGGAAATCTATTTGCTGACCAGCTTGGCCCCCATCCCTATGGCTACCCTGGCCCACCGGGAGGTGGGGCAAACAGGCCAGAATTATCTGCGCTCCCTGTTCGCCGTGGGCTTTCAAGGGATGCTCATTCTGGTATGCGTTGCCATCTATGCGGTGCTCGTCCAGGGGATCGTCACCAGCGGAGATCCCATTGGGGCGATTTGGGGCATTGTGGGCTATACGGTTTTGCTCTGCTTTATGCTGTTTAAGACGGGCGGCATCGCCCAGCGCATCTTCGGGGCGCATTGAGAGGAGGCGCTTCAATGGAAAAAACGACATTCGATACCTCTGGACAAAGTGTCCAGAAGTCCCCGGAGGGCCTGTTCCTGCAAGACGGCATCGCGGGGCTGCGCTCTCTGCCCCGTCATTCGGTGGATATGCTCTTGACCGATCCGCCCTATGGCACCACCCGGAACTTTTGGGATGTGCCGCTGCCCCTCTCGGAGCTGTGGGAGGCGGTGAAATGGGCCGTCAAGCCGGAGGGGGCGGTGCTGTTCTTCGCACAGTGCCCCTATGATAAGGTGCTGGGGGCTTCCAACCTCCCCATGCTCCGCTATGAATGGGTGTGGTACAAGAGCCGATGCACAGGTTTCCTCAACGCGAGGCGGGCCCCGCTGAAAAAGACGGAGAATATTTTGGTGTTCTATCAGAAACTTCCGCTTTATAACCCGCAGTTTGAACAGGGCAAGCCCTACAAGAAAATCGCGGGCAACCGTGGGGACAGCACCAACTACGGAAAATTCCTCCGCTCCGGCAGCGGATCGGAGGACGGCCTGCGCTTTCCCGGAAATGTGCTGGCCTTTCCCACCGTCCAGCGTACTATCCACCCCACGCAAAAGCCTGTGGAGCTGTGCGAGTATTTCATCAAGACCTACACCCGGCCCGGCGAGGTGGTGGCGGACATCTGCGCGGGCTCCGGCACAACGGCGGTGGCTGCCCTCAACACGGGCCGCCGCTTCATCTGTTTTGAAACCGTCCCCGCCTACTACGCCGCCGCCACAGAGCGCATCCGTCTGGCGCGGGCAGCGGTGGAGGCCGGGGAGAAAGGAGTTTGACTATCGGACAGTATTCTATCATTTATGCCGATCCGCCCTGGCGATACACAGCGAAAAAGGTACAGGGGGCGGCGGAAAACCATTACCCCACCATGAGCATATCAGAACTATGCGCGTTGCCTGTGGCTGACCTTGCGGCCAAGGACAGCGCGCTTTTTTTGTGGGCCACATTCCCGCAGCTCCCGGAGGCCCTGCGGCTGATCCAGGCTTGGGGCTTCACTTATAAAAGCGTGGCTTTCGTCTGGCTCAAACAAAACCGTAAGTCCCCCGGCTGGTTTTACGGCCTGGGCTTTTGGACGCGGGGCAACGCGGAGGTCTGCCTGCTGGCGACGCGGGGACACCCCAAACGGCAGGCGGCAAATGTCCATCAGTTTATCATTTCCCCTGTCCGGGAGCACAGCCGCAAGCCGGAGGAGGCCCGCGAAAAGATCGTGGCCCTTATGGGCGATCTGCCCCGTGTGGAGCTGTTCGCCCGGCAGTCCACGCCCGGCTGGGATGTGTGGGGGAACGAGGTGGAGCCCACAATCCTGGACTTCTGGACAAAGTGTCCAGAGGCAGCGGATCAAAAGGAGGGCTTGTGAGCGGGCTCACTTTGGGGAGCCTGTTTGACGGGATCGGCGTGTTCCCCCTGGCAGCGTCCCGCTGCGGCATCCGCCCCCTGTGGGCAAGCGAGATCGAGGCCGCCCCTATCTCTATCACCCGGCGGCACTTCCCGGATATGGCCCACCTGGGGGACATCACCAAACTGGACGGCGGGGCCATCCCGCCCGTCCATGTGCTGACCTTTGGCTCCCCTTGTCAAAACCTTTCACAGATCGGCAGGCGCGAGGGGCTGGACGGCGTTAAGTCCGGCCTGTTTTTTCACGCCATCCGTATCATTCAAGAAATGAGAAAGGCCACCAATGATCTATATCCAGTTATCTCTGTTTGGGAAAACGTCATGGGAGCGTTTTCTTCAAATGACCGGATGGACTTTAGAGCCGTCCTATCCGCTTTCACAGACACCGAAATTTCAATGCCTGCTTCGGGAAGATGGGCAAACGCCGGAATGGTGCGAGGGGGACGCCCCGATCTCGCATGGCGGCTCCTGGACGCCCAGCATTGGGCAAGGCCCCGGCTGGCCCGACGCCAGCGCGTCTTTCTTGTGGCAGACTTTGGAGGGCGGCGTGCTCCCGAAATACTGTTTAAGCCCCGCTCAATGCTCCCACTTCCTGCGCCTTGCACAGCGGGCGGGCTGCCCGCCCCCGGCGGAGATCGAGGCCCTGTTCTTGAAGCAGGGGGGCGCGTACCCGTCACCAGACCCTTTCAAGGGTTCCGTATGCGGGGAGCCGCTAAGGAGGGGGAACAAACAGCGTTCCAAAACAGCTTCGGATTTCCAACTAACCCTTTTCCCACTCTGTTAGCCGGTGCGGTGACACCGTTTGCTTTTTGGTACGAGGACGATCCGGCGGGCGGCTGTATTCGTTTCCCCACGGAGTTGGAATGTGAGCGGCTGATGGGCTTGCCGGAGGGGTGGACGAAGTACGGGGCCGACGGCAGGGAGATCAGCGCGTCCCAGCGGTACAAGGCCCTGGGCAACGCCATCGCCCTGCCCTGCGCGGAATATATCATGGTGGGGATCGCGGAGGCCCTGCGCTAAAACTGCCCGGACTTCTGGACAAAGTGTCCAGAGGTGGCCGGGCCGGAAAGGAGTGATCAAAATTCCCTATGTAAATGTTCCCAACGATCTGTCAAAGGTCAAGACCAAACTTGCCTTTAATCTGACGAAACGCCAGCTTGTGTGCTTCGGGATCGCGGCGGCGGTGGGCGTCCCGTCCTACCTGCTGGCCCGCAGCTCCATCGGCAACACCGGGGCCATGTTCCTGATGATGGCGGTGGCGCTCCCGGCGTTCCTTTTGGCGATGTATGAGAAAGACGGGCTCCCGCTGGAAAAGGTGGTGCGAAATATCATCCGGGCCCGTTTTCTGCGGCCTGGGGTGCGGCCCTACCGAACAGAAAACATCTACGCCCCGTTCACCCAGCGGGGCGCTGCGAGAAAGGAGGATGCGATTGCAGAAAGCAAAAAATCAAAAGCGCGGCCCCGGAAAGGCCGCTGACCGGAAAGCTGCGTTGTCTGCCCAGCAGACGATCCCTTATCTGGTGATGCACCCGGACGGGGTGTGCCAGCTCCCCGGCGGGCTCTACACAAAGACGGTGGAATATGAGGACATCAACTATTCCGTGGCAAGCACCGAGGATCAGACAGCGATTTTCGGCGGCTGGAGTTCGTTCCTCAATTACTTTGACACCTCTTTGCCGTTCCAGCTCTCCTTTATCAACCGCCGCTCCCGTTCCCGGAGCAAATACCGGGTGAATATCCCCCAGGCGGAGGATAGCTTCAACAGCATCCGGGGCGAGTTCACGGGGATGCTGAAAAATCAGATCGCCCGGTCAAATAATGGGATCGAGCGGTCAAAATATATCACCTTTGGGCTCCCCGCCGAGGGGATCGGGGAGGCCCGGCCCCGGCTGGAGCGTGTGGAGGCCGATGTGACAGGCAACCTCAAACGGCTGGGAGTGCCCTCGGAGCCCCTGGACGGGCGGTCACGGCTGGCCCTGCTCCACAGCCAGATGCATCCCGGCAGCCGGGAGCCGTTCCGCTTCTCCTGGCAGGACATTCCCAAAACGGGGCTGGGCACCAAGGACTATATCGCCCCGGACAGCTTCGACTTTCGGCAGTCCCGCCTGTTCCGGGTGGGCCAGTATTGGGGCGCTGCGTCCTACTTGCAGATCATGGCTTCGGAGCTCTCCGACAAGCTCCTGGCGGAAATCCTGGAGCTGGACGCGGAGCTGACTGTGACCATGCACATCCAGACGGTAGATCAGTTGAAGGCCATTAAAACGGTAAAAGGCAAGCTGTCCGATATTGGAAAAATGAAGGTGGAGGAACAACGCAAGGCGGTGCGGGCCGGGTATGATCCCGACATCCTGCCCCCCGACCTCATTACCTTTTCCAAAGACGCGGCGGAGCTGCTGGCCGACCTCCAATCCCGCAACGAGCGGATGTTCCTCTTAACCTTTACGGTGGTGAACATCGCCCCCACCCGCCAGCGGCTGGAAAACGACATTTTCACGGTGGGCGGCATCGCGCAGAAATACAACTGCGTCTTGAAGCGGCTGGACTGGCAGCAGGAGCAGGGCTTTGTGTCCTCCCTGGCCCTGGGCTATAACGAGGTGGAAGTCCAGCGGGGCATGACCACCAGCTCCACGGCGATTTTCATTCCCTTTATGACGCGGGAGCTGCGGATGGCAGGGCCCTCTCTCTACTACGGGATGAACGCCCTTTCCCACAATGTCATCATGGCTGACCGGAAAAAGCTGAAATCGGCCAACGGCCTGTACCTGGGCTCTACCGGATCGGGAAAATCCTTTGCGGCAAAAAGGGAGCTCCTAAACGTGTTCCTCACCATCCCCCAGGACAGAATTTTGATCGTCGATCCAATGGGCGAATATGCCCCGCTGGTGCGGCGGCTGGGCGGGCAGGTCATTGAGATCGCCCCCGGTTCTCCCAGCCATATCAACCCTATGGACATCCGGCTGGATATAGACGAGGACGAGAGCCCGCTTTCCATGAAAGCGGATTTTTTGTTGTCCCTGTGCGAGCTGGTGGTGGGCGGCAAGGATGGTTTGCAGCCTATCGAAAAGACGGTGATCGACCGCTGTGTGCGGCTCATCTACCGGGATATGGCCCTGGGGATCGGGGACGGCAAGCCGCCCTTGCTCCAGGACTTGTATGAGGAGCTTCTGAAACAGCCAGAGCCGGAGGCCCGGCGGGTGGCAACCGCCCTGGAGCTCTACTGCACCGGCTCCCTCAACCTGTTCAACCACCCTACCAATGTGGACTTGACCGCCCGTGTGGTGTGCATCGTCCTCAAAGGGCTGGGGGAAAACCTGCGGAAGATCGCCATGCACATCACCAACGATTTTGTCACTTCGGCGGTCAACGTGAATTTCCACAACGGCATTTCGACCTGGTGCTACTTTGACGAGTTTCACATTTTGCTCCGGGATGCCCTCACCGCCAGCTACTTTGTGGCCGTGTGGAAGATGCTCCGCAAAAAGGGCTGCGTCCCCAGCGCACTTACGCAGAATGTGAAAGACCTGTTAGCCAGCCGGGAGATCGAGGCCATTTTGGACAACACCGACTTTATGATCCTGTTGGCCCAGGCCCAAAGTGACCGGGCGATCCTGGCAAAGCAGCTCGGCATTTCCGAGCACCAGCTTTCCTACATCACCCATAGCAATTCCGGCGAGGGCCTGCTGTTCTATGGGGATGTGACCATCCCCTTTGTTGACCGTTTCCCAAAGGGGGAGATCTATAACCTGCTCACCACCCGCCCGGAGGATTTGAAGAATGAAGCGAAAACCGAATAGGCCAAAACAAGAGCCAATGGAACGCCCCGGCTCCTGGGAGAGCACCGCCGATCCTGGCGGGGCCGCTGGGGGCGGCTCCCCAGGTGATGCCGGGGCTGCGGACAGCGGCACCTCTGGACAAAGTGTCCAGAAGTCAAAATTTCGGCAAAAGAGCCAGCAGGAACAGACCGCCGCGTCCAAGCTCCGTATGGAAAAGCGCGGGGAAAAGCTGGAGGCGGCCAAAGATAAGCTGGCAAAGCAGAAGCCACCCAAAAAGCCCGGCCCGGTGAGGCGGATGGGCCGGGCCGCTGGCGGCACCGTTCACGGCTTCGTGCATGGCAAGCTCTTTGAGGTGGAACAGGAGAATGTGGGCACCGAGGGGGCCCACCGCTCCGAGCTGGCGGGTGAAACCGCCCTGCGGCATGGCTCCCGCTTCGTCAAGAAGAAAATCCGGGAACACCCGGCAAAGGCTGTCCAGCGGGCGGAGTCCAAATATATCAAGGCTGCGGCGGATCATCAGTTCCGCGTGGCCGCCCAGGAGCACCCGGAGCTGAAGCAAAGTGCCTGGAAACGGTTTTGGCAGAAACGGCAATACCGCAAGCAGGCGCGGCAGACTGCCAGAGCTGGGGCGGCAAAGGCAGCAAAACAGACTGCCGCCGCCACGGAAAGAGCCGGAGCCCAGGCGGTGGGCTTCATCAAGCGGCATCCCGTGGGGGTGCTCCTGGCCCTGGCCTGTGTGCTCCTGCTCTTTATCATGCAGTCCTGTTCGTCCTCCCTGGTGATGCTGGGCAACTCCGGCGCGGGGGCCGTGGGCGCTACCACCTATCCATCAAAGGATGAGGACATCCTGGGGGCTGAGGCCGCCTATGTAGATATGGAGGCGGAGCTGCAAAACTACCTGGACACCTACGAAAGCACCCACGACTATGACGAATACCATTTTGACCTGGACGGGATCGAACACGATCCCTATGTGCTCATCTCCATTCTCTCTGTGCTCCACGAGGGGGAATGGACGCTTGCCCAGGTACAGGGCACCCTGGAAACGCTTTTTGGCCGCCAATACATTCTCACCGAGGATGTGGTGGTGGAGGTGCGCTACCGGACGGAAACCCGCACAGACAGCGAGGGCAACGATTATGAGGTGGAAGTCCCGTATAACTGGTATATCTGCTATGTGACGCTGGAAAACAAAAACCTTTCCCATCTCCCCCTGGAGCTTATGGGCGAGGAGGAGCTGGCCCGGTATGCCCTCTATATGTCCAGCCTGGGCAACCGGCCCGACCTGTTCCCGGAGTCCGGGTATGTGGACAAATACACGAAACCGCCCGCCGACTACGATGTGCCGGAGGAATATCTGGACGATGAAACCTTTGCGGCTATCTTGGGCGAGGCGGAAAAGTACCTGGGCTATCCCTATGTGTGGGGCGGCAGCTCTCCGGCCACTTCCTTTGACTGCTCCGGCTTCGTGTCCTGGGTGATCAATCACTCCGGCTGGGATGTGGGCCGCCTGGGGGCCCAGGGGCTTTACAACATCTGCACCCCCACCAGCGCGCCCCGCCCCGGCGATCTGGTCTTTTTTGAGGGCACCTATGATACAAGCGGCGTTTCCCACTGTGGTATCTATGTGGGGGACGGGATGATGATCCACTGTGGCGATCCCATCAGCTACGCGAATTTGAATACAAGCTACTGGCAGTCCCATTTCTACGCCTACGGGCGTTTACCATGATTGGAGGTATTCTATGGCGGCAAGCAAAAGCCAAAAAATCCAGGCCGAGATTGAAAAGGTCAAGGCCAAAATCAACGAGCAGCAGGCCCGGCTCAAGGAGCTGGAGAAAAACAAGCTGGAGGCCGAAAACAGCGAGATCGTGGACATCGTGCGGGGCCTGAGCATTTCCCTGGAGGAGCTGCCCCTGGTGCTTCAGCAGCTCCGGGAGGGCACTTCTGGACAAAGTGTCCAGAAGTCGGGGCCTGTGGAAAAGGAGGAAAATTGAATATGAAACGATGGAAGTCTTTGACGGCGGCGCTTTGCGCCGCTGTTCTTTTATGCGGCTTTAGCGTCCCGTCCTATGCCTATGCAGATGGCGGGGCGGGCTCTGATTACGGCGATCCCACAATGGAAACCCCAGCCCCGGCCCCGGAGCCTACCATTGAACCCGGCCAGGGCTTTTCGGAGGAGGGCGGCTTTGTGACCCGCGACCTGCTCTATGACGAAAACACCAACAAGCAGTTTATCACCGTCCATACCAGCGGCGGGGCTACATTTTATTTCGTCATTGACTACGACAAGCCCGTGGACGAGGAGGGCGAACAGTACGAAACCTATTTTCTGAATGTGGTGGACGAGGCCGACCTGCTGGCCGCAGCCGAGGCCGCTGGCGTGGAACAGGCGGTGTGCTCCTGCTCTGAAAAATGCGAGGTGGGGGCTGTCAATACAGAGTGCGCCGTCTGCTCTGTCAATATGGGAAAATGCGTGGGCGCAGCCCCGGAGCCTGTGGAAACCGAGGAACCTGCGGAGGAGCCGGAAACAGGCGGCAGCATGGGGACGCTCCTGCTCATCCTGGCGGTGGCCGGGATCGGCGGCGGGGCCGCGTTCTATTTCAAGGTGCTCCGGCCCAAACAGCAGCAGGCCGCCGAGCCGGAGGAGGACTACGGTGAGGAGGACTATGAGGACGACGGCCCGCCCTGGGACGATGACGAGGAAAACGGCGAGGAGGAGGAAGAATGAATTTTACCAATAGCCCCTACGAAAAAATGATGAAGCAAAAGCCCCGGCCCCTGGCCCCCTCCATCCCCAAAGCGCCCAGGGGCTCCCGTTGCTCCGGGTGCCCCTACTGGCGGGGGATCGGCTGCGTGTCCTGCTATCGGGAGCTTTTGAAAACCCCTGCCGGGAGGTGATGGGGTGGCCCGTGAACTGACCCGCGAGGAAAAAAGGAAAATCCGCGCCCTGGTGGTGAAGTGGTGCGCCAACTATGACAAGGAATATGGATGCCTGCCCCTGGAGTGCGAATGTTATATGTTCGGCAAATGCTGGACGGGGGCCTATTGCCGTTATTTCCGGGAGGCTGTCCTGCCCCTTGATCCGGCGCTGGAGGCGGCGCTCTTGACCGAGGGCCCGCCCCCGGTTTTCAAGCCCTGCCCCATCTGCGGCGGGGCTGTCCCCGTGGATGGGCGCATGGCCTACTGCTCCGAGGCTTGCGCCCGGATCGCCCTGCGGCGGCAAAAGCGGGAGTATATGCGAAAAAAGCGGAGGTGATGTGTGGAAAATTAGGCCCCGGAAAACCCGCTGATTACAAGGCTTTCCGGGGCCGGTTTTGGGGTGGGCCGTATGTTTCTATGCCCCGCCCCCATTTCAGCAAAATGCTTTCCACATCCCCGCGCTGTCACTTCTGGACACTTTGTCCAGAGGTGGAGGCTTATCTCAACAAATCCAGGAGGTGCTGTATATGGAGCGAAATGCCGGATATGAAATCAAGCGGCTTTTACTTTACGATGATAACAAGGGCTTTGCCCTGGGGGAAAATCTGCGGGCCCCCGATCCCTATGTGACCTGGAAAGTCACCGAGGAGCAGGGCCGCCGTTCTTTTGACTGGGGGCATTATTTCACGACAGAACGGGCGGCGGTCAAAGATTTTCTGAAACGGGCGGGTGACTATGAAAAGGAAAACTCCGTTTTCCTGGCGTCGGAAGGCCCCCAGCCAGACAGCTTCAAATACTATTCCACCCAACGGCCCATTGACATCGGCACGTTCCCAAAAGGCGGCGGCAACGATCCCATCCGTTTCCAGAACTATGATAAACGGCTTCCGGTGGAGGGTGGCGCGTTCCTGGCCTGGGGCGAGCTGGAATACGGAAAACAGTTGACGGATGATGAACTGTTCTGCTATGAGCTGCGGCCCTCACGGGATAACCCCGATGTGTGGCGGCGTATGGATGCGCTGGCCCAGGTGGTGGGGCCGTGGGAGGATATGCGCCAGCTCCCGGAGGGGCGCAGGCTTACAGAATGGAGCGCCGAGGCGGACGCTTATGTGCCAACGGCAAAGGCTACCGTGGAAAAGCTGATGGAATGTACGGAAAACATCCGGGTGCGGCGGGCGCTTCTGACTGGCGACAGGCAGCCCTCAATCCGTGACCAGCTCAAGGCCGCCCAGCGGGAGGCCCTGGAGCACCAGGGGCCGGAGGCCCCAAAAAAGAAAGCACCCGACAGGGGCGAGCGTTAGGAGGTATGTGTATGAAAAAACAGAGGGAACAGGATCGGGCCGATCTGGAAATGAAACGGCTGTGCGGCGTGTTTGGCTCCCCCCAGCCCCCGGAGGAGGAAAAGCCGCTGGACAAGGTAAAGGAGCCGCCCCGCCCCTATCGGAGCCGGGAGCGCGAGGAACGGTGAGCCAGAAAAAGCGCCGCCGCCCTGTCCATCTTCATGTGATGGTGTCCGAGGAGGAACTGGCGCTGATCCGGGAGCGCATGGCCGAGGCGGGTGTCCGTAACCTGGGGGCCTATGTGCGGAAAATGGCCCTCAACGGCTATGTGCTCCATGTTGACCTTTCGCCCGTCCGGGAGCTGGTATCGCTCCAGCGGCGGTGCTCCAACAATCTAAACCAGGTAGCGATCCAGGCGAACACCTACGGCGGCATTTACCCGGAGGAGATCAAGGCCCTCCAGCGGGACTATGAAACCCTGTGGGAGCCGCTGTCCGACCTGCTCAAAAAGCTGTCGGCGGTGGTGGAGCTTTAACCCTTGCCGGGGAGCGCAACGCTCCCCGGCTGCCCCGGCTTCTGGACACTTTGTCCAGAGGTGGGGGCAGCCGGAGTCATCCTTGTTGGCCCCCTCTTACTGAGTTATAATATACATATAGAGGCAAATAGCAAACTTTTGTAGGAGGTATGAACCATGCGTATCATTTTGAAAATCATCGCGGCCCCCTTTGTTTTGGCGCTGATCCTTGCTGTGGCGGTGCTCTCATTTCTCTCCTGCATCGCGGGCGCGTTCTGCTGGCTGGCGTGTACCGCCTTTGTCCTGCTGGCGGCCTGCGGTTTTTTCGCAGGGCTGCATACCGGGTGTATTGCCATGCTGGTGCTGGCGTTTTTGGTTTCCCCCTTTGGGCTCCCGGCCATCGGGGAGTGGCTGCTGGAGCGCCTGTATGGGGTGAAATATGCCTTGCAGGATTTTATGTTTAGCTGATGACCTCTGGACACTTTGTCCAGAAGTGCCGGGCGGCGGGTATGTTCCCGCCGCCCTCTTTTCGTCTATCTGGAGGAGGTGAGCTTACGGCCACAACACGCTTGATCACCCACCATATCAGCAAGGGGGAAACTGTTGCCCAATCGCTGAAAGACCGTTTCGACTACGGACAAAACCCGGAGAAAACCCAGGGCGGGGAGCTCATTTCCGCCTATGAGTGCGACCACCGCACAGCCGACGCCGAGTTCCTGCTGGCAAAGGCAAAGTACAAGGCCGTCACGGGCCGGGAACAGAAACGGGATGCGGATGTGCTCTGCTATCAGATCCGGCAGTCCTTCCGTCCTGGGGAGATCACCCCGGAGGAGGCAAACCGGGTGGGCTATGAAACGGCTATGCGCTGGACAAAGGGAAAGCACGCCTTTTTTGTTGCCACCCATACAGACCGCCAGCACATCCATAATCACATTTACTACAATTCCACCACCCTGGACTATACCGGGAAATTCCGGGATTTTTTCAGATCGGCGGCAGCCCTGCGGCGGCTCTCTGACCGGGTATGCCTGGAGCATGACCTGTCTGTGATCCAAAACCCGAAGCTCCACAGCAAGGGCCGCTTTCTCCACTACGGCCAATGGGTCGGGGAACGCCCGCCCTCGGCCCAGCAGCGAGTGCGGCTGGCTATCGTGGAGGCCCTGGGGAAACAGCCCGCCGACTTTGCGGCGTTCCTGCGGCTCATGGAGGAGTCCGGCTTTGCGGTGAAGCGTGGCCGGGGCGGAGTGATCTCATTCCTGGCCCCTGGGCAGGATAAGCCCACCCGCCTGCGCTCGTCCACCCTGGGCCTGGGCTTTGACCCGGAGGACATCCGGGCGGTGATCGCCGGGGAGCGCCCGATCCCGGAGCTGCCAAAGGAGGGCCCGCCCCCGCCCCGGCGCGTCGATCTCATCATCGACATTCAAAACCGTCTGGCCCAGGGCAAAGGCCCGGCCTATGAACGGTGGGCCAAAGTCTACAACCTCAAACAGATGGCCGCCGCGCTCCTGTATCTCCGTGAGCATGGGCTGACCGACTATGCGGCGCTGGAGGCCACCACCGAGGCGGCGGTGGATCGCTTTCACTCCCTGGCCGGGGAGCTGCGGGACACCGAGGCCGCCCTCTCCCATACTTCCCAGCTCATGGGGGCTGTGGTAAAGTACGCAAAGACGAGGCCCGTGTTTGACGGCTACAAGGCGGCCCGGTATTCTAAAAAATATCTGGCCCAGCACGAGGCGGAGCTGGCAGACTACCGGGCGGCGAAGGCCGCCATGAGTGAGCTTTTGGACGGGGCAAAGCTCCCAAAGATGGACGCGCTGAAAAAGCGGCGGCGGGAGCTCTCTGAAAAGAAAAAGGCCCTCTATGCCGAGTACCGCAAGGCCCAGGCAGATATGCGGGAGGCCGTGGCGGTCAAGGGCAACATCGACTTCCTGCGCGGCTATCCAGACGGGCGGGAAGATAAGGCCCAGGAGCGGTAGCGCCGGGGCCGCAGACAATAAGGACTTCTGGACACTTTGTCCAGAGGTGCAGCGGGTTTGGGGAGCTCCCCAACAAGCATTTTTGCGGGGCCCCGGCCACGCAAAAATAGCAGGTGTGGGCACACCTGCCCTGCTTGCCGTTTCGTGCAAACCTGAAAAACAGGCGCTTTGGAGCGGATAGTGCAGGGGGCGAACATTCCAAAAAGAATATTGCCATACTTCAAATGTTCTGCTATAATGTCTATAAATAATTTTTCAAAAAGGGGTTGACAAGCAACATGACTTCTGCCATCCTAAAGCAAGCAAGCAAGCAAGCAAGCAAGCAAGCAAGCAAGCAAGCGGAGCGGTGCTATAACTATGTAGCATCGGGCTTTTGTCATGCCCCCAATAATATTGGTATATATAAGCGTTTCTATCAAGGCAGTTTTCTGCGCGGATAGAAACGCTTTTTTGTTTTGAAAACGTCAACTGGAGGAGGATTATGGTATGGACAATTTGCTGGAACAACTTGAACAGTGGAATAAAAACGATGAATTTTCCCGGTGTATTGAAGCCATTGAAGCTATCCCGGAAAAAGAGCGTGGATATAAATTGACCGTATTGCTTGGTCGGGCTTATAGCAATTTGGCAGTATTGGGAGATCACAAGGCGCATGGAGATGATGATGAAGTAGATAAGGAACTTATCCAACACTCCATTGACATTTTGGAAACTGTATGGAAACAGGGAGAAAATGACCCGTACTGGAACGCTCGCATGGGATATGCTCACCTCATGGCAGATGATACGGCGGCTGTTGCTCTTGAATATGGAAAGCGGTGGCTGGAATTAGAGCCGGACAATCCAGAAGCGCAGAAATTGGTGAGCGATTGTGAGGGGTATCTTTCGGAAGAACCAGTCGAAATGTATGGCGAGGCCGATTGGGATGCGGTAGAGAAACACATTGAAAAATATTTCGGTTATTATGATTACGTATTTCACGAAAGTGTTTCCACAGGTATTCATTTGGACATCTGCGTTATTCCACCGCGAAAAGATCATAACTATTATACCCTTGTTACATTTGGAATGGGCGCTCATAGAATGAACGTGCCAGAGGAACTAACAGAGAAAAAATTGGAACGGGCAGAGCTTTTAATCAATCTTCCCCCGGATTGGAAATTGTCGGAGGAGGATTGGCAAGAGGAAAAATGGTATTGGCCTATTGATGTTTTGAAATGGATTGCCCGCATACCTGTTAAAGATAGAAATACTTGGCTTGGCTGGGGACATACCATAAGTTCCGGTGAGCCATTTGCGGAAAGTACAAAATTGTGCGGGGCTATGTTATTAAATCCCGGTGTGTTTGGTGAACCCTCATACTTCTGCACTCTCCCCGACGGGGACGAAGTGAATTTTTATCAGCTTATCCCTCTCTACAAGGAAGAAATGGAGTTTAAGTTAGAAAATAGTGTAGATGAACTTATAGATAAATGCCCGGACGAAATCTTGGAGGTCATTAACCCCACGCGCCTTAATGCAATTACAGATGAAGATACGATTGGCTATGATTTAGCGGAAATGGATAATGCGGAAAGTCATCTAAAACGTATCCGGGATTTGCATTTGCCTGTTGATGAACTGGCCGCTTACAACTCTATGGCCGTTTATCTGCGTTGGGCTATGGAACGAGGGCAAATGAGCAACCCGTTTCTTACCCAGTACCGAAATGTGGTAGAAACAGTTAGGGCGGGGAATGGCCCCGACTTGCGTGTGTTTATCCGGGACAAGCTGGACGGAAAGTTGTCCACGCAATTTTTTGATCGGGTAGGCTCTGGCTTTGCTCAATGGTATGCCCAGGACAATCGCTCAAATCCTTATGTCTATCTCTGGGACTACCGCGACTGTGCTCTGGCTGTTTTGAAAGATCATACATGGAATAGCATTGAGGAGGAAGAAGCCGCATATTTGCTTCTGCCTTATACCGAGGAAAGCTACCAAGCGATAAGTGCAATTTTGGATAAGCGGTTAAAAGAATTTTTGGAAACAGAATTTGAAGATGATCCCGAACTGCGTGTTGCACGTGCCGCCGACGGAAAGCCGCCTATCATTCCCGATTGGGCAGGCCCCCTATTCTGCTATGCAACTGACCGTATCGCTCAAAAGGGCTATAAAATCAAGGGGGCCAAACGAATAATGCCAGAACGTGAGGAATGGGGCTGGGAAAGCGGTTGGGCTTCTTTTCCGATGATGATATGATGGACGACGAACTTGATGATGAAAAAGCTGGCTTTTACGATATTCGAGATATTTGCCGCATTGACCCGACCGTAGTGTCCCTGTTGTCCTTGCCTTATGGCACATATATGGAGAAAAACGAAACCGGGGAATGGGTTGAAATTGAAGATGATGAAACGGAAAGGAGTTAATGACAATGCAGCTTGATAAAATTGAAGATGTTTTATCTGAAAATCTGGGAGAAGGGTATCGAATTGTTAGGGACAATGATGAACTATCTCCAATAATCGAATGGGTTGACTGGGTTAATCAATCGGAAAATGACGAGAATGAAGAAGCTATTCGGGTTGAAGTCCATTTTGAAGATGGCACGGAGGAAACCTTTGAAAAAGGAATTACGCTTCGTCAAATCTGGCATGAAGATGTA
>OISY01000233.1_pt1 | contig 17062 bp, 12 predicted proteins | sample 1586631 | NCBI WGS metagenome assembly OISY01 (sample SAMN02675049, study PRJEB24791) | human gut metagenome, SKBSTL061 | isolation source: stool | host: Homo sapiens | place: USA | reverse complement strand
CATAATATTTGCCGAGGTACAGGTTTGCGAAGGTCAGCCAGCCGTCCTCGATTTTCGCGCTGGCGACCAGATGGTCCTTTTTGAGAATTGGCAGATAGTCATTGACCCACTGCCCGCTGTTGTCGCGGATTGTGGTGTGCCAGACGGAATTGCCGTCCGCATCCACAATTTTGGAGTAGTCCACCACGCCTGTCACGCCGTCAGGATGCGTAATATCTTCGGCGGCGTAAAGGTCGTACACGGCACCGTCCAGCGTGGCATCGCCGTGAGCTTGCCCGCTGGCAAGGGCTGTGCCGTGGGCGGCGCTGCCGCCCACATACCGCACGGCATCAAGGTCAACCTTGGAGATGCTGATTTCGCCCAAGGTGCGGTCATTTTTCATAACGCCGTCTGAGGGTGTGATTGTGTAGCTGTCCTCGTTGGCCGCTTTGCCGCTGTTGTCGGTGTTAAAAGTGCGGCTGGAATCCTTGCCAGTGTCGTAGATGGTAACGGTGGTTTCTACGCCCGTACTGGTGACAAGTTTGGTGCCGCCTTTATCGGTAGCGGCAATGTCGGCATTATAGTCAGCGTTGTCCAGCCAGATTACAGAATTGTCGCTGTCCTCGGTGATTTCGATATAGTAACCGCGCTTGCCCAGCGGAGTGTTGACGATGCCGGGATGATTGATGTCTGTCCAATCGCCAAAATAGCCTGTGGGCGCTTTGCTTTCCACAATGATAAACTTGCCCGCATTACGCTGGGTATAGTAGAGAGTATGCCGCATGGAATCTGTGGTCGCATAGGCCGCACTGTTGATGACCGCGTAGCTGCCGTCGCCCTGACGCTGTACGCTGTAGGTGTTGTAGCCCCCGGTGGGCTGGTATTTGCCGGTCACCACATCCCACTGATAGATCTCATACTGGGCATCGGTTGCGATCTGGCTGCCGGTTTCGCTGTCGGTTTTCTTGAGGTTGACCTGCAAACTCCACTCGTCATTTTTCATGACATAGTCATTGTTGGTGTTCGCGGGTACCGAAATCGTTTGGCTGCTGCCGTTCGTGCCCCAGTACTTGCCGAATCCATACGGTACTGTGATTTCCTCATAGCGGAACTGGATGCTTCCCAGCTGCGCTTTAGCCGCTGCTATAGCATTGTTGACAGCGTTCTGGGCCTCACCCTGCAATTCCGCAATGGCGGCGTCGCGGGCACTGTTGGCGGCCGCATCAGCAGCCTCCTGCGTGGTGAAAGGACCAACCTGTCCATTGCGAGTGCCCGATGTTTTGGTAACGGCATAGTGCAGGCTCCAGCTTGCACTGGCATCGCCACCGTTCTTCTGGTAGTTGTCATCGGCGGTATGACCGCTGGTGGTCACAGTTTGCTTTCCGGCAGGGCTGATAGACCAGTTGCCGCCCTCGATGCTGCCGGATTTGGTTGTAGGTTCGATTTCAATCGTTGCACCGCCCACTTTTTCCAGTGTGGCAGTCTGAATCTTGTCGGTGCGCACACCGTAGGAAAAATCGAAACTGCCGCTGGCGGTCTGGGCGGGTGCCTCCCAACTGGCGTAGTATTCCTGCACAACAGGTTCCGGCTCAGGTTCCTCCTCACCGATCTCAGGTCCGATCAGGGCAACGGTCTGCCATCCTGCGCGACCGGGATTATAGATGTAGGTGTAGTAACCGCGGGCAGAGGCGTAGGTTTCCACGCCGTTCAGCAGCTCATCGGCAGAGGCAAGATAAATTTCCGCGGTGGTGCTTTCGGGGAAGTTTTCGATGATATACATCTGTACATCGTCATAAATTGATGCACAGAAATCCAAAAGAGAGATTTCTTCACCCTCGTCAGCGGAAAAAACAGCGGGCAGATCGTCCGCATCGCCCAAAGAAAGCTGGTTCAAGCCGCCCCAGATGCGAATCTGGTTGCCGTAGTGGTCACCGGGGATGCACTGGTCTGCGTTGACCGTGGAAGTGTTCACATAGGTGTATGTCGGGCATCCCGCAGGCTGACCGTTGGCACCGTGGGTGCAGCAGTAGGCGGGTTCGCCGTTGAACCAAATCAGCCAAGTGCCGTTGACCTTGGCAACCTTGGTGATTTTGCCGCTTGTCACCGCAGGGGTGGGGCGCTCGGCAAAGGCGGCAATTTCGCTGTCAGGGAAAGGATACTCGGCAGTCACATTGCGGTCGATGGTCACCTGCAAGGTTTTGGTCAGGCAGCTGCCGTCCGGCGCGGTATAAACCAGCTGCGCGGTAAAATCCGCATCCGCCTGCACATACACGCCCAGCACCGCAGCGGAAGTTTCGCTGTACTCATTGTGCAGCAGGCTTTCTGCGTTTTCAGCGGGTGCGCCGTAGTAGTCCAGCAGGGTCACTCCGTCCGGCAAAATTAGATCAAGGGTACTGCCATCGGCAGGGTACTCCACCTGCGCCAGAATCGGCACGATGGCGTAGTCGGTATCTTCCAGCAAGGGTGCAGCCAGCGTCAGATTGTCGCTGTCCAGCGACTCGACGCTCAGATAGCTACCCTGCACTAAATCGGCATCCCACGCGCTAAGCCCGATTTTGGTTTCACCGGTCGCCACCGGCAAACCGTAGCTGCCAATGTAGGAGCCTGTGGGCGTATCCGGCATATCCGCGTAGAGGATTTCACCGTCAAAGGTGTAAGGCTCGTTTTTTTCAGCGGGCTCTTGTGCGACTTTTTGTGCGGGCGGCTCGATCATAGACTCCGCATCTTCCGCAGGGAATTCTTCGGAAGCTTCTTCGGTGTCCACGCCGGGGTCCGGGCTGCTGGCATCGGTCTGCCCGCTGTCGGTTTCGGTTTCATCGGTCTGTTGTTCTTCGGCAACGACCGTGCTTTCCTGCAGCGGTGGCGTTTCGGCAAACGCGCCGACCGGGAACACGGAGCAGCACATCACGGCTGCCAAAGCCAGCGCCAGAAGGCGGTGGCTCCATTTTGTTTTTCGATTCATGGGTAAACACCTCTTTTATCTTTCGGGGGCTGTTTTCTCGCGCTCCAGCTGACGCAGACGCGAAGTAAAAATATCGATCAACCCGGCATGAGATTGCAAATTGGCGTAATACACCGCCTTGTCATACCCATCCGCATTGATGTCTTGAATTGTTCGCACAGAATCCGCCCATCTTCGATTCTGCGGGGAAATTCGCGCATCGCCATCCCGCACTTGGATGGCTGCTGCAACAATATAGCGGGTGCGCTCTGCGCCGTATCCGGCCAGCACCTGCTGCACGGCACCGTCATCCAGACATAAGCCGTTATAGTTGTAAGAAATGGCGTCATCAATTTCATCGCGGCATTCCTCGTTCAACTTCATGGAGGCGCGGTATTGCGGCAGTTCCTCGTGTTCGCGGGCGTATCGACCGGTCTGATAGTAAACGGGCGGCCAGTTCTTTTTCGTGCTTTCCATCAGGTCGATGTCGGCGCGATCCGCTATGCACAAGGTCATAACATCCAGTGTGTTGGTATCGCAATCGCGGTAGTCTTTGTAAATATCCGCCAGCGGTGCCTGAGATTCCAGCAAAGCGCGCAGCTGTGCAGGACGCAGCGAAGCATTTTCAAGAGCGATGAGGATATCCTCACGGGAGCTGTACTCATACGCGTGGTTCAAAATTTCTTCGGGCGGCTGTGCAAGCAGCCACGCACGGTATTCGTTTTGCTCCTGCTGCATTTTGTTGTACAGCTTAGCGACAAGGGGATCGTTTTTCACATCGCATCACCGTCCGTATTGTGCAGAATTCTTTCCCAGAAATTCCGCTTTTCAGGCTCGGAAAGACTGCGATAGGCGGTTTCGATCACCGCATTCACGACCTGCTCGGCGGCATCCTGCGCGATATGCAACTGTTTTGCCGCATTTTTCTCCACCGCAAGGCGGTGTAGCAGATGCTCCAGAACCGTGATTTTTTGCTTTTGCAGCGCGTTTTTTGTGCTTTCGTCTATGTCGAGCGCAGCAACAGGGGTGTCGTATACGCTTTCCGGCACACGAAATACCAACTCGCTGCGTTCTCGATTGGGGGCAATGTCATTCAGCACGACCATGCAGCCGTTTTGCTCGGCTTTTCTAAGTAAAGTTTCAATGTCCATAGAATTCCTCCAATAAAAAAGCGCCCACAAATGTGAGCGCTTAAGTAAGATATTCAGTTACAGAGACTCAATCAGTTCAGAGATTTCCTTGACAGTTTCCAAGGTCTGCCCAAATGTAATAGCTGCTGCATAGGAATTGCTCATGCCGTAGCTATCCCATAACTGTTGCATAGACGAATCATCCCTTAGGTCATCCAAAATTTCTTTCCAATCGGCAAGATCTTCCAGAGATTCTCGCTTTTCAGCCGTATGCAGAACAGCATCCTTTAAGACTTGCGGGCGAATTTCTGACTTTCTGGTGCGATACAGCGTGTAAAGGTCATAAAAATCGCGCGCTCTTGTGGTGGTTGCACCGCGGCGGATAATGGTTTCATACTTTTCAGCAAGTATCGTTTCTATCGTATAAGCCATGATAGGAATTTTCTTTTCGGAATCAAAGCAGGGAAACTCATATTGTACCGCAGCAGGGGTGATTTTGTCGCCGGTGGTGATGTCGATTTTCATGGGTGTGTTGATTTTCCCATACAGAACATCAATATGGGCGCGGAAGTTGTTGTATGCATCAATTTCACGGATCGGTGCAATGGAACGATATTCAAAGCGGATACCGTCACCAACATCAACTGCCAAAATGGTTTTGAGGGCAGAAACGATTTCCTCTTCTTCCATATGGATACCGCGCACGGTGGTATCCATATCCATCGTAGTTCGACCCTCAAGCCCAACCATTGAGGAAATCAGAAGTCCTCCCTTGAGAATGAAATTTTTCTGATACGGCGAAGCCGCCAGTCGTTCCAGCAGACGTTCAAACATAAACATCTGCAAAATTTCCTGAGCGCGCAGATGCTTTTCGGCAGCAACATTGCGCGCCCAGCCTTTTAATTGTTCTGGTGATCTCACATCAGCACCTCCATGTAGGTACGCAATTTATCGTCAACCCCAAACTGTTTTCCATACTTTAGAAGTTTTCTGGGATTTGGTCTTGACGCAAAGTAGATCTTCAGTCCATGTGTAAACAGTTGCTTGTCGATTGCATTTCTGTCGCGCACCAAGTCGCAAATGCAGCGTTCACGGTCATACAGGATAACATTTCCGCCTTGTGGAGATCTGCAAGTGGTTTTGCCTATACCGTGAAGACTTCCTTTAACATAGTGAAACCGAATATTGGGATCGCGTTCTTTGATGCGACTGGTGTTATATCCTTGCGGCACACTGAATTCAAAAATGTGTGGCGTTCGGTCTGACAGTCCCCAAAAGTACATGGCACTGCCGTAAGAGTAGACAAGATTCTCGCTTCCGCTTTGCAAAAGCGTAAACTCGTCTGGAACAAATCCGGTCATTGTATATTGTCCGCGGGCAATGCGCGTCAGAACACCTTTGTCTGCGTATCGTTTTAATGTGACACGGTTTGTGCCTGCTCGCAATGCTTCTTCTGTAGTAACAATGCCGCCGTTCGCATCAGCTATCGTTTTCAATACAGCTATCGTAGCATTCACTCCACACACCGCCTTTCAAAAAGTTACTACTGTGCTTTAATTATAACATAATAAAGCACAACTGTAAACGGGCTTGTGGGAGATTTTCGTGGGAACTAGTTAAAGGTCACGACCCAATAGGTATATTGCCCCTCTGCCGTCTGGCAAAACCAGCAGCCGACACCCATGCTGGTAAAACTCGGCTCCATAATGTTGGCACAATGGGCGGGGCTGCCCTGCCAGCCTGTGCAAACGGCGCTGGCAGAACTCAGCGGACCGGCGGCGCAGATCTCGCTGCGGGTGGTCATACCGCTGTGATCAAAGGGCGCACCTGCCACAAAACTCTCACATCGGGCATCGGCAGCGGCGCTCAAACCGCTGTCCATCGTCAGCGGTGCCAGCCCACCGGCTGCGCGCATCGCGTTGATGTTTTCCTGCACCGCCCAATAAGCGGAATCCGAGCTGTCGATGCTCCACCACTGATCGGTGCCTGACGCCAAATCAAAGGGCACAGCACCATAGCTCATACTGACCTGCGCCGGGGCAGGTTCTGCCGTCGGCGCTGCCGTGGGTTCCGGCGTAGGGGCAGGAGTCGGCGCGGGGGTAGCGGCAGGTGTTGCCGAAGGTGTCGGCGCGGGTGTGGCGGTAGGTTCCGGGGTTGCTGTCGGCTCGGCAGTTGAAATCGGTGCAGGTGTTTCTTCGGCGTCTGCACTTTCGGATGTCGCTGCCGACAGCTCCGTCAATTCAGCGGATTTCGGTTCCGGTGTCTGTGCGCAGGCTGTCAATGCGGACAGCATTGCAAGCATTACGATCCATTTTTTCATCTTGAAAACTCCTTGCGGGGGCCATCTCTGACCCGGTTGCTTCTTCTTTCCTTCATCTTAAAACCTTCTACCTTTCTTGTCCACGCTGTCGATTGTCCGAACGACACTGTTGCTCTTCGTCCGGCACGGTATCCAGCACGATATCCTTTTCGTTCAGGTTCAAAAGTGCCTCCAACTCGGCAAGGCGCTTGCTCTTTTCAGCCAGCTCGTCCGCCTGTGCGAAGGGCTGCGCAAGCTGCTCCTTGGCGTTCTCCAGCTGTTTTTGCAGCTGCATCAATTTGGATTCGAGGTCGGTCACGCTCTGCGGCAGGTTATGCAGGCAGTTGTCCAGGCGTACCGTGTTGCCGACCGCATCCGCGCCCAGCTGCACCGGGTTGATACCGCTGCCCACAAGATACGCCAGATACATTTTGTCCATCGCAAAATAGGCGATCTGCAAATCAAAGCCCTTGTATCGCCCGATGGAAACCGGCTCGGTGCGGTTCATCGCCATACCCAGCAGCCCCAGCAGGGCTTTGGCGCGCTGTGTGCCGTAGGTCACGGTGGCTTTAATGTTGCCGCCCGTAAAGCTCTTGTTGGTCACATTCCAAACGCCGGTCAGTGGGATGTACAACACCTTCACGCGGTCCCGCACATAGTAGGGCGCGTCCACCAGCTCATCGGCAAACTGCTTGATGAGTTCAGGTGCCAGCCAAGTGGCACCCAGACGCACGGCAATTTCGCTGGCTTCCAAGTCCTTCGGCTGCACGGTTTTCAGTGCCTGCACATTCACAGCAAAAGCGGGGTTATTCTGTGCCGCCAGCTTTGCCACCTGCAATTTGTGGCGCACATCGCCGGAAAGATATTCATCGGCGGTATAATAGCGCGGTTCACCATCAGAATTCTTTTCCAAGGGGTCGGCAAAGATAACGCCCTGCAAATCCTGAATCAGTGTTTCTTTGTCCTTGCCGGTCAGCTGCTGCATATACCCAAAGTCGATGCCTGCGCGCTCACCGACACTCAGCGCCAGCGCCTCGCTGGCGGTTTCCACGCGCTCGGCGGGGCGGGCAGCGCGGATGGTGCGTTTTGAAAACATATCCGATTTGCCGATGAAGTTGCCCTCGCTGTCGAGATTTTCCAAGGAGCACAGCAGAAAATATCCGCTGTCATCCCGCATATCCAGCGATGCGCCACGGCTGTTGATGAGTCCGAACTTATTGTGGTAGTAGTCGTACTGGCGGTTGAGTTTCGCTTGCAGCTCCGTGATGACTTCATCCGGCATATCTTCCAGCTGGGCTTGAATCAGTTCCCGTGTTGTATCCCGCAGTTCGATCAGCAGCCGCATACGCGCTGCGGAGGTAGTGCCAAGGGAAACCTCGCGCATAATGGCGTTCTCGCGGTAATAGAATTTGCCGTTACGGATACAAAAGCTGAAATTGCGTACATCGGGTTCGGCAGGTATGCTGGCTTCGACAGCGCCGGATTCCTGCAGCTCGATATTCTGGAAGTGAAATTCAGCGTGCAGGTGGGACATGGCCTCTTTCAGCACATCGGCAAGGGGCTTATTGGCAAACGCCTCGCAGGTTATGGTCGGGCCATACGGACCGCTGACGGTTTTCAGCGTACCGCAGACCATTTCGGGGTGCTCGGCAAAATAGCTATTTAGGGCAAGCCCGTCCTCCGTCTGGGTGGTGTGCAGCCAGCCTGCGTCCTGCTCCAGAATGCGGTCACGCTTTTGCAGGAAGATGATGTCCGCCATAGCCTTGGTTCCGGCTGACTTAAAAGTGGAATCCGGTAGGCGCACGGCACCGATAAAGTCGCATCGGGCATTGATGTACCTGCGCACTTCCTCGCTCTTTTTGTCCAGCGTACCGCTGGTGGTGATAAAGGCGATGATACCGCCCGTGCGCAGCTTGTCGATGGATTTGGCAAAAAAGTAATCGTGGATCTTGAAGTGCAGCCGGTTATACTGCGGGTCAACCACGCTGTAATCCCCAAACGGCACATTGCCGATGACCACATCGAAAAAGCTGTCGGGCAGGTCGGCTTTCTCAAAGCCGGTGATTTGGATGTTGGCTTTCTGGTACAGCTGGCGGGCGATTCTGCCAGTCAGGCTGTCCAACTCCACCTCCTTTGCCAATGCTCTGTAAGCAACACTCGCCGGGCATTGCTTACTATAACGAAGTACGCTCTCCGATTTAGTAAGGCTTTCACCGACTCTGGTGCAGCGCGGAACGATTGCCTGATAAATGCGCGTGTGCGGACCATAGCTTGTGTGAATGGCTTTGATCATATCCCGTGTCATATTGGTACGATGGTCTGCTATGGTAATCAGGACACCGTCAATCTCCAGTTTAGGATTGATTTTCCTGCGAATTTTACGGATGGTGCCAATGATACTGGCAAGACCTTCGACATCAAGAATCAGCGGCTGTACGGGAATCAAAACACTGTCTGAGGCGGCAAGAGAGGCAGTGACAAGGTTGCCGAGTTCCGGCATACAGTCAATCAGACAATAGTCGTATTGCCCTTGAAATGGTTCCAGCGCCCATTGCATTACGCATTCACGCATAAAGGTATTTGTCAAACTTCGCTGCAAATCAGAAAGTTGAATGTTGGCGGGAATGACATCTACTTTTTCATCGGTATGGATAACAACATCGGGCGGGTCTACCTCGTTGCAGGCAGCCTCAATCAGCTCTTTCAGGGACGCACCTTCGTTCCCCTGCGAACAGCCAAGGTATCGGCTCAGGCTGGCCTGCGGGTCGGCGTCCACCAGCAATACTTTATAACCCATATCTGCCAATGCTACGCCCAAGTTTACAGCGGTCGTCGTTTTGCCCACACCGCCTTTTTGGTTGGCAATCGCTATTGTTTTCATACGCGCTCTCCTCGCTGTTTTTCAATCTTTGACTTGTACCAGATAAGGCTTTCGTTGTAGTCCTTACCTACGGCAGGCAGCCGCTTTTCTACATTACATCCTCGCTCGGCAAGGCGCTTGGTAACCGTTTCGGCAAAGCGCAGCCCCGGCTCATCACGGTCAAAGCAGAGCACCACATTTTTCACCTGCGGATGCTGCTGCAAAAAGTAGTCGATCTGCTCGATGTTCATCACATCGGGATACTTGCGCAGCATCACACGGTAGGCATCGCGCTGGTTAAATCCTTTGCTGCTTATACAAAACACCTCTTTTTTGAAAATTTACGGATTTAATTCCACAAGCATGGCGGTCACTTGTTGAAAACTTGTGGCCGCCATAATCTGGAATCAAATGGTATACCCTATTCGACACTACTTCCCGGATATAAAGGGCGAACCACCGACCCGGCTGCTGGAAACAGCTCCCACTTCCTGTACCACATTGTTGGCAGTACCGCCGACGCCTTGAGAGCATCGCCACGGTGCGTATCATGATTGCTGACCCTTCGCTTGAGGTATGTGTTCCACGCCCCCTTTCCTGCCTTTTGCACTTGTGCAAGCTACACAAAACCACAGCCGGATTCTTTTGCAAGATGTAGAAAGTAGGCGGAGAGTGTTGACAAAACAGGGGAATTAGAGTATAAAGAAATCACAACAAAAACGTTTTTGGAACACAGCAGTATACACGGTACCGAAAACGGTTTTGGTTGAAAAGAGAATCAGGAGTGAGCAAGCATGGCAGTTTCGATCCGCGACATTGCACGGGAAGCCGGAGTCACGGTCGGTACGGTTTCCCGCGCACTCAACAACTACCCAGATGTCAGCCCTACAACACGGGAGCGCATCGTGGAGACCGCGCAGCGGCTGGGGTATCGCCCCAACCAGATGGCGCGCAACCTTTCCTCCAAGCACAATCACAATATCGCGCTGGTGCTTTCCGGCTTTCTGGAAGAAGAGCTTATCAACGATTTTGATGCACTGCTGATGAAAGGCTGCTTCCACTACACAGTCAACAACGATGTGGAAATGTCCATTCAGGTTATCAACACCAAGATCCAGACCGAAAAAAGTTTTGAACAGCTCTGCTATGAGCACAACATCGCCGGCGCGATCCTGATGGGTTTGAGAACCAACGACCCTTACTGCGAACTGCTGGCGAAAAGCAAATACCCCTGCGTGACCATTGATATTGAGGTTCCCGGTCCGAATGTCAGCTGTGTGATGATGGACGACATCAAAGCGTTTGACGAGCTGACCCAATACCTCATCGACAATGGACACCGCAAGATTGTGGTGGTACATGGCCGCAAGCTGGCTATGGTCAGTATGCAGCGCCTTGTGGGTGCGTACCAAGCTATGCAGCGCAATGGTTTGGAGCTGCCCCGCGACAACATCATCTACACCAACTTCGGGCGGGAGGAAGCCCGCGACGGTGTGAAGGAATACTTCCGAACCCACAGCCCGGACAGCGCCACGGCGTTCCTCTGCATGAGCGATATGCTGGCCATTGGCACGATCGAGGGGCTGAAAGAACTGGGCTATAAAGTGCCAAAAGACTACTCGGTCGTAGGCTTCGATGGGTTGGAAGTCACCAACTACACCGACCCGGCTATTACCACCATTGACCAGAACATCCAGCAAAAAGGCTACGAGGCTACTCGCCTACTGTGCGATATGATCCGCGGAAAGCGCAAGGCACAGCGGTTGGTATTGCCCCACACCCTGACGGTGCGCGACAGCGTCCGCCCCCTATAAAACCGAAATCAGCGGTTAAGGCCGCTTTTTTCAGACAGAGATACAAAAACGTTTTTGCAGTAACTTCTTAAGCCAAATTTCGCTGCAAATATTTTTTAACCGCAAAACAAAAACGTTTTTGCAATAACTTTTGGAACATTTGGTGCAACCGCACCGTGTTAATAAAACAAAATAGCACAAAAGTAAAGGAGAAACACTATGAAAAAGAAGCAACTGTTCGCAGGCGCTCTGGCCGCTGCCATGATGACCGCCAGCCTGGCCGGCTGCGGTGGCGCTGCATCCTCTGCTGCAACTTCCACAACCGGCGGCGATACTGCCGGTAGCACGGCATCCGCTGATACCAACAGCGGCGTGGTGGAAGTCACCATTCCCTCCTACAAAACCGGCGAGAACGCCGGTGCGGCCTTCTTTGTGCCGCAGGTCGAGCGTTTTAACGAGAAGTACGCCGGGAAGTACAAAATCAATCTGGAGAGCGTACCCCAGGATAGTATTTTCAATGACCGCTTAAAGCAGCTGGCACAGCAGAACAAGCTGCCGGTGCTGGTGGAGGGCGGTGACCCGGACTGGGTCAAGAACGTCGTTATCCCCAACGGCCTTGCCTACGACTTGACCGACTGGATCGACGCGACCCCCGCCATCAAGGATGTCCTGATTGACGACAGTCGTGAATACTGCTCCAATGAGGATGGCAGAGTCATGACTATGCCTCTGGCAACGGTACGTCCCATCGGCTTCTTCTACAACTCTGATATGTGGAGCACCGATGCTGACATCAGCGCTATGAGCATGGACGAATTTGTTTCCGCGCTGGGCGACCAGAAGATTGCCTTCTCCACCGCCGAGAACGGCTGGGTTTCCGCCTTGTTCCTGACTGCGCTGGTGGCCGAGGAAGACGGTGGCGTAGAATGGCTGAAGAGTGGCACCGAGACCAAGATCACCGACTTCAACCAGCCCTGCTTCATCAACGCTGTGGCCAAGCTGCAGAATCTGCTGCAGAACAACGCAGCCTCCAACTCGGTAGGCGCAGCCTACGCGGATGCCGCCAACGCTTTCATGAGCGAGCAGGCCGCCATCATTGCCAACGGTCCTTGGATGTCCTCTGACTTCGAGAGCTCCAACTCCGACAAGTGGTCCAACGGCTTTGACGGCGCGAAGGTCCGTGCCTCCCTGTTCCCGGGCGACATCGGCATTGCCGACACCGCCACTTTCGGTGAGTGGTGGATCTCTGCTTCTGCCCCTGAGGATGAAATTGCCCTTGCAAAGGCTTTCCTTGAGTTCATTTACAGCCCCGCTGAGCTGGAAGCCTACATGCTGGCCGAGGGTGGCGACACACCGAAGCTGACCTACTCCGACGACTTCAAGGCAAAGCAGGGCGAAACCCAGGTGCTTGCTGATCTGGCAGCCGACACCACTACTGATACCGTGTTTGTCCCCCGCATCCTCGATGTGATCCCTGCCTCCGTTGCCAACACCGAGTTTGGTAAGCTGCTGCCCAGCCTGGCCGACGGCACCTGCACCCCGGAGCAGTTCGCCCAGTGGATGAGTGACAAGGCCGCGGAAGCCAGCGCCGAGTAATCCGCGCAATCCGCGCAAGAACAATATGTAATTCAAGGCGTGTCGCCGTCCCGTTGCATACGGCGGCGGCACGCATTTTTTGAAAAGGAAGGAGCTGCAAAGCCATGAAAACCGCCCCGAAAAAAGCAACGCGCATCAAGGCGGGCCGCATCCAGCGTGCAAACTACAAATGGATCTATCTGTTCCTGCTTCCCACCATCGTGATCTTTGCGATGTTCTATTTGATGCCCATTGCGCAGGTATTTGTGACGTCGTTCACGAAATGGGATGGCTTCAACGCACCAAAGTTCAACGGTCTGACAAACTATATCAATCTGTTTACCAACAGTTCGTTCCTCATTGCGTTGAAAAACCTGCTCTGGTGGTGCGTGATTGCCCTGACGCTGCACGTCGGCTTCGGCACATTGGTCGCTTTTGTACTGTACCAGCGCCCCCACGGCTGGAAGTTCACCCGTACAGTGTTCATGATCCCCAACGTCATCAGTGCGGCGGCCTGGGCGATGATCTACAAATTCATTTTCAACAATGATTTCGGCATCCTGAACTCGGTCATCCGCGTTTTTAACCCGAATTTCAACGTCCAGTGGTTCTACAAATCGCCGTGGGCGTTCTGGGCTGTTACGTTCACTTGGCTGTTCTATGCAGTCATCGTCACGTTGGTCGTGCTGGGTGATTTGATGAACATTCCGAAGGAACTGAATGAAGCCGCCCTCATGGACGGCGCTACCGGCTGGCAGCTGATCCGCTATATCCAGCTGCCGCTGTGCCGTGCATCCATCGGCACCAGCGTCATTGCCTCGCTGACATCCCGTATTGCCATGTATGAGCAGATTGCCCTGACGACGTCCGGCGGTCCGGGCGACGACACGATGAGCCTGCCCATCATTCTGGTCAAGGGCATCATGGACTACCGTTACGGTTACGCCAACGCGGTGGGCGTGGTCATGTTTATCATCGGTTTGATCGTGCTGGGCATCGTAAACAAGCTGTTCCGCATGGACGAAGCTGATTACTGAGAAGGAGGCACACCATGAAAATCAAATACAAGCCTTGGGCAAAGGTTTTGATGTACCTTGTGGAGGCCATCGTCATTATTCTCTCTGTGTTTCCCATTCTGTGGGTCATTATGTCGTCCTTCAAGACGAACGGCGAAATTTTAAGTTCACCGCTGGCGCTGCCCGCCCACTTCTCGCTGGATACCTTCATTGACATTTTCCAGAAGTACAGCTTCCCCACCTACTTTTTCAACTCGCTGCTGGCGGCGGGCGTCTCGACGCTGGTTTCGCTGCTGTTCTATGCCATGGGCGCGTATGTCATTGCCAAGTTTGAGTTTCCCGGTCGCAAGCTGCTGTTTGCGCTGTTCACCATCACGCTGCTTGTGCCCAGCCACAGCAAGACCCAGCCCATCTTCTCGCTCATCACGAAACTGAACCTTTATGACAGCATCTGGGGCGTCACCCTTGTTTACCTGTCTGCCGGTATGGCTATGTCCATCTTTGTGCTGAAAGCCGGCTTTATGGCGATTCCCAAAAGCCTGGACGAGGCTGCGACACTGGACGGCGCAAGCTTCTTCCGCACGTTCTGGACCATCAACCTGCCGCTGGCAAAAAGCGCACTGGCGACTGCCGGCATCCTGATGTTCCTCGGCAACTGGAACGAGTACTACTTTGCCTCGTTGCTGACCGTTTCGGACTCGCAGCGCACACTGCCCATCGCGCTGGCGTTCTTCACCAGCGAATTTTCCTACAACTACACCCAGCTGTTTGCCGCGCTTACCATTGTCATTCTGCCCGGCATCATCCTGTATGCGCTTGCACAGGATCAGGTGCAGGCCAGCGTGGCCGCTTCCGGTGTCAAGGGCTGATGGAAAGGAAACCCGCCTATGAAATATGATCTCGAACCCCGCGGCTGGATCGTGGCAGAGGAAACCTTTGACCCGTGCCGCACCGCCAAATGTGAATCCATCTTTGCCCAGGGCAACGGCTATATCAACATCCGCTGCGCGCTGGAGGAGGGTTACCTTGATACCTACCGCGGCGCTTTTATCACGGGCACATTCAATAAGGCTATGCCCGACGAAGTGACCGAGCTGCCCAACCTGCCTGACGTGACTGCTATGGAGTTTATCGTCAACGGTGAGCGTTTCGCCATGGATCAGGGTACGCTGCAAAGCTACCTGCGCACACTGGATCTGCACACCGGCGAAGCAACGCGCACCGTGCAGTGGAAAAGCCCTGCCGGGGCAGCGCTGGAACTAACCTTCCGTCGCTTTGTTTCGCTGGATAATGAGCATATTGCCGCGTTCTCGGTGGAAGTCACACCGACGAATCAGGATATCGAGCTGGTCGTCAATAGCGGTATCTCGACCCGCAACAGCAATACCGGCTCTCAGCACTGTGTGGAGGGCGAAATGCGGATGCTGCCCGGTGGCATCCTGCGCCTGATGACCCATACGAATGAGAGCAATGTGCCGATCAGTGTACACTGCCTGCACAAATTCAGCGCAGAACCCTCCGAGTCGCTGCCGGTCATTGAGCGCCGCCGCTTTGTGGGGCGCTACACGTTCCGGCTGGCAAAAGGGCAGACGCTGCGCATCGAAAAGCTGACCTGCTACCACACAGGCCGTGACCTGCCGTTTACGGTCTACGGTCAGCAGCGCGGCACAACGAACCCGGACATCGTTGCCGCTGCCGGTGATGCGCTGGCGGCAAAGTTTGCGGATACCGGTTATGACGCTCTGCTTGCAGCCTCCGCCAAAAAGTGGGCAGCTTACTGGGCAGAGCAGGATGTGCAGATCGAAAGCGATGACAGCTTTGACCAGCTGGGTATGCGGTTTGCGCTGTATCACCTGAACATTATGATCAAGCGCGATGATGACCGCGTTGGCATCGGTGCCAAGGGCATGACAGGCGAGGGCTACAAAGGTCATTCTTTCTGGGATACCGAGATGTTCCTGATGCCTTACTACCTGTTGACTGACCCCGCCGCCGCCAAGACCCTGCTGGGCTACCGCTGGCGCAGCCTGCCCGGCGCGTTCAAAAAGGCCAGCGAGAATGGCTATCAGGGTGCTATGTTCCCCTGGGAGAGTGCGTGGCTGGACGACGGCGAAGTAACGCCGCTTTACTGCGGTGCGGATATCGTCACCGGCAAGAGCAGCCCGGTTTTGACCGGTATGATCGAGCAGCATATCTCTGCGGATATTGCCTGGAGTGTCTGGCTGTACTACCAAGCCACCGGCGATGATGATTTCATGAACCGCCGCGGTTGTGAGCTTTTGATTGAAATTGCCCGTTTCTGGGCAAGCCGCGTAGAGTGGCAGGAAGATACGCAGCGCTATGAAATCAAAGACGTCATCGGTCCGGATGAGTACAAAGATCACGTCGATAACAACGCCTTTACAAACTATCTGACCGTCTTTGCCATGGAACAGGCCGAACGCTGCATCAAAGATATGCCCACCCAGTGGCCGGATGCCTACGCCAAGCTGAGCGACAGCTATGACCTGAATGCTCTGGCGGCTGAATTGCAGGACAAAAAGGCAAAAGTCTACCTGCCGCAGCCCAACGCCGATGGCATCGTGCCGCAGAACGCCCAATATCTGGGGCTGGATGCGATCGACCTGAGCAAATACAAAAACCAGCAGGGCGTGTCCTCGATTTACGAGGATTACAGTCCCGCCCAGATGAACCAACTTATGGTTTCGAAGCAGGCTGACTTGGTCATGCTCATGCGCATTATGCCCGACTTGTTCGATGCTGAGACCCGCCGCAAGAACTTTATGTTCTATGAGTCCCGCACACTGCATGATTCCTCCCTGAGCCATGGTCAGCACTGTGTGTTGGCCGCGTGGGAGGGACTGGACGATATGGCGCTGGATATGTACCGCCACGCCATTGCCATTGACCTCGGCCCGAATATGAAGTCGTCCGACTTAGGCATCCACAGTGCATCGATGGGTAACGTCTGGCAGTGTGTTGTCTGCGGCTTTGCCGGGCTGGAATGGCACGAGGGCGGGCTTTCCCTGCGCAGTCATCTGCCCGCAAGCTGGCAGCGCGCGGCGTTCAACATCGTCTGGCGCGGTGCAAAGCTCCATGTGGAAGTCACCCATGCGGGCATCACTGTCACCCACCGCGGCGGTTCCGCTGTGGAAATTACCGTGGACGGTCACCCGGTAAAGCTGGCCGCCGAGTAACTATGAGGAACTTTCTATGAAATACAAGGGTATTATTTTCGACTTGGATGGAGTGCTCTGCTCCACAGACCGTTTCCACTTTGAAGCGTGGAAACAGACAGCCGAGGAAGTCGGCGCACCGTTTGACGAAACCATCAACATGAAGCTGCGCGGCGTCAGCCGGATGGAGAGTCTGGAAATCATCCTTTCCGGCAGCAGCAAGACCTTTACCGATGCGGAAAAGGAACGCCTTGCCACCGAGAAAAACGACCGCTATCGCAAGCTGCTGGCGC
>OISY01000206.1_pt1 | contig 18246 bp, 14 predicted proteins | sample 1586631 | NCBI WGS metagenome assembly OISY01 (sample SAMN02675049, study PRJEB24791) | human gut metagenome, SKBSTL061 | isolation source: stool | host: Homo sapiens | place: USA | reverse complement strand
AGCATCTATACTGAAAAAGAACTCCATTTCACCAACCATTTTGACCTTTAGGTCAGAATTTTTCGTTTCCTACCTGGAGAATTCCAAATTTATCCCGAGGAAATTCTGAATTCCTCAGTGGAGGGTTCCCTACCCCTGCGCCAGCCAACTCTATCTAGCTTGCTACTTCACAGCGGAGGTAGGCGATGTGGGAGACGGTGTCGAGGTCGGTGTCTAGGTCAGTAGAGGTGAGCGGGAGGAGGCCTGAGCGAAGGCGACCAGCGTCGTCTAGTGTAGGGGCATTGGCTGTGGCGAGGAGGGCTTTGGCTCGTGGTGCGGAGAGGATGCCAAAGCGATATTGGTCGTGGCTGCCTTGAGGGATGCGCTCGCGGTAGAGGTCGAGGGCGTAGTGCCCCATCGTGTAGCGCAGATTGATCTCGACCCACGGGTGCAGGGCGATACGGTCGCTCACTTCATCGGTACGGTAGGTGAGTAGGTCAATGCCGACGGGCCCACGGTAGTAAGGCGCCACCTCACGAGTGAGGTAGGCGTGATGCTGCGCCAGAGCTTGTTGCAGTTCGTCGGGATCCGTGAGACTGTCGGTGAGTTGTCGGAGCGTCTCCTCGGGATCTTGGCAGAGGCTCTCCAGGTAGCGCCCCTGATCGTCTGTCTCGAAGGCACATGCCCCGATGAACTGCACCTCGCCTGCTTCATTTATATAGTACTCGGCACCGTAGTCCTGCTGCTTGTCGAGCAGCGGTTCCACGAGGAGGGTGCCGTGCCGCTGCAAGAGCTTGCGGAGCGTCTCCTCGAGCTGGCTGTCCAACTGATTGATGCGCCAGAGTCCTCTCCCCGAGCTGCTAAAGGGGAGCTTGACGAGGCAAGGACCGTGAGTCAAAAGCTCCGCCAACTTCTCTATCTGCGTAATCATCGCCACACGGCTGCGCCACGGCACGCTACTGTAATGCTCGAAGAAGCGGGCACTCGCAGCTCTCGTCCAGCAAGGCATCAGCTCCTGGGGCAGTTCGCTACATGCCTCTCCATCGCTCAGCCCGTACTGCTTCGCCAGGCTATGCGCCAAGCTTCGCTCGTGCCCCCAGAGTACGACTTCCGAGTCTCCGACATCACCTTTCGCTATATGGCTCAGTTCACGGTCGGTCAGATAGGGGGATAGGCTTTCGCTAAAAGGATGTACCCACCACGAGTCGTCCTCCAACCACGAAGGGGTCGCCCAAAGCGGCAGGCTCCAGAGTGCGGAGCGCATCTGTCGGATGAGCCGTGGCGGGGTGTAGTGGAGCGGGTCGCCAGCCTCAAGCGCGACCTCGTGCCCGATGTTGCAGACGATGAGTGGCGTGCGCATGACCTCAGTGACGGCGCGACTACTTACGGCCGAAGTCTGCGGGGATCTCACCCCAAGCGACTGTGTCCCACTTCAGCAGAGGTACCCGAAAGGTGTGCGTCTTCAGCCAATGTGTGGCACGCACGATCAGTTCGTAGGTCTTAGCACTACGTGGGTCCGTCGAGTCAAGCCGCGTGCGGCAACGTGCCTGCGCCACCCAGCCGAGCGCCACCTTGCTGTCGGAGTAGATAGGCAGTGGCGGGAGCTTGCCCTGCTCCATAAGCGCCAAGGCGTGAACGATGGCTAGGTACTCGCCAATGTTGTTCGTGCCCCACGGGATGACCGCCCGAAAGAGCTCCGCATGGCTAAAGGTGTAGACACCACGATACTCCGTGACGCCTGGATTGGACGAGCAAGCACCATCGACAGCGATCGAGTGGTTGAGGAAACCTGCAGGCGCCACCTTGTCGCCGATGAGTTGATCAGGTGCTTGCGCCACACTATGCTGCACTTGCAGTTGATTGCTTTGAGGCTTGGAGACACGATGCTGCTGTCCCAGCTTGCGCCCCTCATCATAGCCTAGCTCGAAGGCCTCCTGCGCTTGCTCTGCCGTCGGGTAGGACTTATACTTAGCTCCTTGGAAGCCCTCAATCTGCATCTTGCAGTCCTGCCAATCATCATAGATGCCTGGCCGATAACCCTCCCATACGACATACCACTTGCGCTGCTTGGCTGACATGGAGTTCGTCTTTTCTAATAAAAGCCACCAGCGTACAGATTGGCGAAGTTGACTTCGCCCGCCTTTGTCTCAGCGTCCTCAGGAAGATCTGCCAGCAGTTTCTGCACCCCCTCGTACTGCTCCGTGCGGTCGCACCCCTTATATAGTAGAGCAGCATAGTCTAGGAGCGCACGGGTCGGCTGGGGGATCATCTCCAACGCCTGCTCCATCTCATCGGCTGCCGCCTCCTTGCCCCGCAGCTCCTCAACGAGATGCGTCAGATGCATGTAGCCCTCCACGTTAAAGGGATCCGTCTCCACCACCTGTCGGAAGGCACGCTCAGCACGCTCTTTGTCGCCATCGTGGTAAGTGATCAAACCCTCGTAAAGGTAAGCTCGTTCCTCCTCAGGAAACTTCTCCGCCGTCTCCAGAGCAACTGCCAAAGCATCCTCCCAACGCTTCAGTGCTATCAGCACCTTCACCTTGATGAGCCAGTAGAGTGGCACTTCGTCCGTCAGCTGTAGCGCCTGGTCGATGGTTGCGAGTGCTTGCTCAGACTCACCTAGAGCCAGCTGCGCCTGAGCTTTCATACGGTATAGTTCAGCTTGCTGTGCCGTCTCCAGCTCAGTCGCCAAGGCGCGCTCAGCGTAGGCGATCGTCTCACTGTGCTGGTCCAGCCCATTAGAGACCTTCGTCGCCTCATAGAGAGCCATCGGATAGTCTGGATAAGCCTCTAGTATGGTGGTCAACTCAGCCATCGAACCCGCTAAGTCGGGCTTGCGCTGCAAAGCTTGCGCTAGGTAAAGGCGACACTCAGGGTCGTCGATCTCCTCCAGCGAAGTGTGCAGAGCGCGTATCGCAAAGTCCACCTCGCCTATCTTGAGCGCACGGAGCGCGTCAAACTTCAGCGTGTTCGCCTTGAGCGTATCCGCCTTGGGATCAGTTGCTTGCTCCGAGGCTTGCTCCGCTACCTCCTGCGTGACGTTAGTCGTCTCCTGCTCGACCTCTTCGGTTGAGACAGGAGACTTTTTATTTGATTTCTTGAAGCGTGAGAATAGTCCCATAGCTCTTGTCCACTATCGGCAAAGCTCCTCGATACGCTGTGCTACCGCCTCAGCGGTGAAGCCGAGCTTCTCATCGAGTACTGTGTAGGGAGCGGAGAAGCCGAAGCTCTCCAACCCATGGATATGCTCCATATCCCCGACCAAGCGGAGGAGCGTCACAGGCAGACCAGCTGTCAGACCGAAGCGTGCGCCCTCGGCGGGGATCACGCTCTCACGATACGCTTCAGGCTGATCGAAGAAGATCCCTTCGCTCGGTACCGAGACGATACGCAGCTTGTGTCCCTTGCCCTTAAGTAGTTCAGCAGCCTGCACCAGCGTGCTCACCTCACTACCCGAGGCGATGAGCGTCAGGTCGGGCGTCTCGCCAGCAGGCGTCGTATCAGAGACCACGTAGGCGCCATGCTTCAACTGGCAAGCACGCTCGTAGGTGGGATTAGGTAAGTCTTGGATGTTTTGGCGAGAGAGGATGAGAGCCGTCGGCGTGTGGAGGTTTTCCATAGCCATCTGCCAGGCGACCGTAGCCTCATGCACATCGGCTGGACGTAGCACCTGTAGGGCACGACGGCCCGAGTGATTGTGCAGATGCTCGAGGAGACGTATCTGCGCCTCCTGCTCGACCGGCTCATGCGTCGGTCCGTCCTCACCAACTCTAAAGGAGTCGTGCGACCAGATGAAGATGACCGGCTGCTCCATCAGCCCCGCCATACGAACGACCGGCTTCATATAGTCTGAGAAGACAAAGAAAGTACCGCACGCCGCACGCATACCGCCATGCAGGGTGATACCCACACAGAGCGCAGCCATCGTAAGCTCTGAGACACCCGCCTGGAGGAACTTGCCCGAGAAGTCGCCTGCCTCCAAAGCCTTCGTGCCCTTGAGATAGCCGTCCGTTTTGTCCGAGTTAGAGAGGTCGGCCGAGGCAACGATCAGGTTGTTCACCCGCTTAGCCAGTTCGCTCAGCACTGTAGCCGAGGCGGCACGCGTTGCCTGATTAGCCTTCTGAACTATCTCCTGCCAAGCCACATCGTAGGTAGGCTCCGCAGCAAACCAACGGTCATAGAGCTTCGCCTGATCAGGGTGCTCCTTCTTGTATTTCTCCTGGATCTTGTACTGACCATCCCAGTAGGCGATGAGTTCCTCACGACGATCAGCGTAGAAGGCAGCTACATCCTCATATATGGTAAAAGGATTGTCTGGGTCAGCACCCAGCGCCTCCATCGTCTTAGCATACGAAGCTCCCGCCTTAGAGATCGGTTGGCCGTGCGTTGCGATCAGATTTGCGAGCGGGTTACCCTCCTCGTCGACCGCCTTGTAAGCCATATTGGTGTAGCCAATGATAAGCGTCGGTGCACCCGTCTCTTCGGAAGTCTCGATAGCGTCTTGTAGCACCTGACTTAGTGCCGCAGGGTCATTGCCCGGCACCTCAAAGACGTTCCAGCCCCACGCATCATACTTAGCCGCAACGTCCTCAGCCGTGATATCCTCGACACGTGTCGAGAGCTGTATGTCGTTGCAGTCGTAGTACATGATCAGGTTGTCCAGCCCTAGGTCGCCCGCGATGCGCCCCGCACCCTGACTGATCTCCTCTTGGATACCGCCGTCAGAGATAAAAGCGTAGATACGCTGTGGCATAAGCGTGTCGCCGAGCCGGTGCTGGAGGAACTTAGCCGCAATGGCTGCACCCACAGCGTAGGTGTGTCCCTGTCCCAGCGGACCACTAGTATTCTCGATCATACGGCTACGGCAAAGCTCTGGGTGTCCTGGCGTAGGACTGCCCCACGAACGGAAAGCTGCCAGCTCATCCATCGTAAAGAATCCCGCCAGTGCGAGCTGTGCGTAGAGCATTGGCGACATATGACCAGGATCCATAAAGAAGCGATCCCGTGCGGGGTGCTCCGGATGGCGCGGGTCATAGCGCAGTTGCTCGGAGAAGAGGACCTGGATAAAGTCCGCTCCGCCCATAGCCCCACCCGGGTGGCCACTCTTAGCACGCTCGACCATCGAGATAGCGAGGGCACGGATATTGTCGGCAGCACGCTCAGCAATGCTCATAGGCTGCTCTTGGGTTGATAAAGTCTGATCAGTCATTTCGTTGCTCATAATGCGATAGAGGTTCTTTACTTAAAGGTGAGATCATCGTCTCACGGGTAAAACTTACGACTTCAAAGGTACGAAAATTAGAGATTAGATTTTAGAGGCTAGAGATTAGAGGGGAGACGTGCGTCCCTACAGGAGTCGTCTCGTCTCCTCTAATCTCTAACATCTAAACTCCGATTCTTTGGGAGGAATTTTCAAATAGCCCACTGGCAAATAAAAATTTGCCACGGAGGTAAGGAGAAATAGTTCGGAGGAATCAAACGATACTTCGGAAGAATCAAATGAAACTTCCGAACTATTTTTTCGTCCCCTGCTGGAGAATAAAAAATAGCCACGGAAGAATTTCAGATTTCCTCCGTGGCGGTATAAGTTTCGTTGATTGAAAGCTGTCGTGTCGTGATCACTCGGTGGCGATCACCGACTATCTTAGCGTAGGGATTGGCAGCCGTATACGCCTTGTGCGTCTAGCTCTTCCTCGATACGTAGTAGCTGGTTGTAGTTGGCAGTGCGATCGGTGCGTGCATCCCCGTTAAAACCACGACGCTGTAAGCTTTAACACAACGGACGCGCCGAAACGACTACTGTAGGGACGCACGGCTCGTGTCTAGTCAGAGGGCGTCCGTTCCCGTTAAAGCCACATCGTCAAAATCATTCTACAACGGACGCCCTCCGACTCGATACAGACCGCGCGTTCCTACAGGGTGACGTCTTGCTGTGCGTCCCTACACATCGCTACTCGTCCCGTGCACCCCTACACTCGCAGTTGCGTTTTGGAATGGGATATGCGGCTCGTAGCTATGTTCATGGTTGTTTGTCTAGTCCAAAAATAAGTTGTACCTTTGCACAACGAAATACGGGATGTAGCTCAGTCCGGTTAGAGTGCGCGTCTGGGGGGCGTGAGGTCGCTGGTTCGAATCCAGTCATCCCGACCAAGGTTGTTGAGACCTACTGCGAGAGCAGCTCATAGTTGTGAGCTGCTCTCGTTGCGTTTAGATCGAAGGGGGACGCAAACCGTCGGTGCGTCCGTCCCCGTTAAAATCAAGACGCTGTAACCTTTGACACAACGGACGCCTTCCCGCTAGACACTAGCCGTGCGTCCCTATAAGTCGTTACACGTCACGCTCCGATTACTTCCGATCCACTCTGATCGCTCCGATCCCTAATCTCTAACCTCTAATCTCTTTTTTCGTACCTTTGGGTGAAAGTTGATAGATCTATAATATATACGTTATATCTCAAAACCCACTCCTAGCTCTATGACAGCAAATAGTAAAGCCCCTAACGACGCCTCGCAATCGTCATCTACTACAAAGTGTTGTGATCACATCTCTCCGGAAGACTTGACACATAGTCGTACGAAGCACGGAGAGCCTGTATATAAGGTATCCTTTTGGACTCCTCGCACCTCTCTGATCACGCTGATTCTCCTTTTGTTACTGATCATCGGTAAGCACTCCCTACCCTACATGAGTGGCGTGCTGGGAGCCTTGACGATCTACGTCCTTCTGAGAGGTCAGATGAAGTGGCTCGTGGAGCGCAAGCGGTGGGGACGTAGCTGGGCAGCGTCGCTCCTGACTCTAGAGGCTATCTTTTTCTTCCTCATACCACTTTTGGGGATCGTCTTAATGCTGATCGACCTCTTCTCCTCCTTTGACCCTGAGTCGCTGAATGTGGTGACGGCACAAGCGCAAGATGTGATCAAAAATGTAGAGGAGCGCTTTGGCATAGAGCTGTGGAGTAATGAAAATCTGCAGAAGCTGACGAGCTTCTCGACCACTCTGGTAAAGGGTCTGCTGCAGGGCATGTCCTCATTCTTCCTCAACGCCTTCATCATCCTCTTCCTCCTCTACTTCATGCTACGAGGTTATGACCAGTTTGAGGCTGCGGTGGAGGAGCTACTACCCTTTACAGAATGCAATAAGAAGACAGTCTCCAGCGAGACGATAAGCATCGTCAAGAGCAACGCTATCGGCATCCCGCTCTTGGCTATTGTGCAGGGAGTCTTTGCTTACATAGGCTACCTGATCTTCGGTGTGGACAATGCGCTACTCTTTGCAGTGCTGACGACCTTTACGACGATCATCCCAGTACTTGGCACGATGCTCGTCTGGGTGCCGATAGCGGTCGTCATGGGCATCAACGGGGACTGGCTCAACGCGATCCTCTTAGGACTATACGGCTTCATCGTCATCGGTGGTGTAGACAATATAGCGCGCCTACTCCTACAGAAGCAGATGGCAAACATTCACCCACTAATTACGATCTTCGGAGTCTTCATCGGTCTCTCGCTCTTCGGATTCTGGGGCGTCATCTTCGGGCCGCTGATCCTCTCTCTGATCGTACTCTTTATCAATCTCTATCGTCATGACTTCGTCCCCGGATCGAAGGCTAAGCCAACAGCCTCTTCGGAGCTTCAAGAGACGAAGTCCCTCGAGCGTCTCTCCAAAATTGTACAGAACAATGGGCTCTCAGCCCTAACCAAGTCTGAGCAGGAGCGGTATGAGGAGGCACACACGGACGATGATAACCCTAAGGCAGATGAGTGACAACTTCATAGTATCAGCGCGTAAGTACCGCCCGCAGACTTTCGATGAGATGCTTGGGCAGGAGGCTATATGCCTCACGCTCAAGAGTGCTATCAAGCAGGGCAAGATAGCTCACGCTTACCTTTTCTGCGGTCCCCGTGGTGTGGGTAAGACGTCGGCAGCACGTATTCTAGCTCGCACGATCAACTGCGAGCAGCTCACCCCGCAGGGGGAGGCGTGTGGCGTATGCCCCAATTGTCAGGCCGCACTGCATCAGCGGGCGTTCAACATATACGAGCTGGACGCTGCTTCCAACAACTCGGTCGACGATATACGCCGTCTCAACGAAGATGTCTACATACGTCCGCAGCAAGGCAAGTACAAGGTTTACATCATCGATGAGGTGCACATGCTCTCGTCGGGCGCGTTCAACGCTTTTCTTAAAACGCTTGAGGAGCCACCGAGCTATGTGGTCTTTATCTTAGCCACAACTGAAAAGGACAAGGTCCTCCCAACGATCCTCTCACGCTGTCAGGTGTACGACTTCAAGCCGATACCGCCTGAGCAGATCGCTGAGCAGCTACGCCGCGTGGCAGATGCGGAGGGGTTGCAGTACGACCCGCGCGCCTTCGACACGATAGCACGGATTGCTGACGGAGGTATGCGCGATGCGCTCTCGCTCTTCGACCGCTTGGCTAGTACAGCACAGGACGGGGTCATCTCCTACGAGCAGACGCTGCAGACGCTCAACATACTAGACGACGAATACTACTTTTACTTTACCACCTACCTATATAGTGGTGACTACAAGCGTACGCTCCTACTCCTCGATGAGCTCCTCGGCAAAGGGGTCGCCATGCGACAACTGATCATCGGGCTGGCCGACTTTATGCGCAATCTGCTGGTGGCACGGACTCCAGAGACGATGCAGCTCTTTCCCTATACGGGAGTGCACGCAGAGCGCTTTACCACGCTAGCGCAGCAGATCCACCCGCTCTTTCTCTACAAGTCTATCACCAAGCTCGTCGCTTGCGAGCGCAACTACCGCTCATCGCAAGCTAAGCGCCTACTGGTCGAGCTGACTCTGATGGGCATCTCAGAGATGTGTGGGGCGTTTAAGAACGCTACCGTCGCGCCCGCAACGGCTTCGTCGGCTCCTAACGAACCGGCACCGAAAGCTTCTGAAACAGCTCCAGCTCCCCAAGCGAGTAGCGTACAGACACCGCAAGCGACCTATCAGGCTCCGCCAACGCCTACATCGGACGAAAAAAAAAAGGGTCCTCGGGTAGCAACTAGCCAACCGAAGCCCTACTCTCCCAAAGGATCCTCTCTACGTATATCAGCTCTCAAACGCCAAGCGGAGGAGACGCTCTCCTCGCAAGCTTCCTCCAGTGAGGCAGAGGAGGCAGAGGCTAGTGCAACCTCAGAGCTACGTGACGAGCCTGTCACACCAGAGGCGATACTCAAGTGGTGGCTCACATTTGCAGACGACGAGATCACGGACGATGCCTATCTCTCACAACTACTACATACGGTGACGCCTGAGTTACAGCCTCCGCATGACCTCACAGTCTCGCTGGTAAGCAACATACAGCTAGAGTCGTTCGAGCGAATCGAGCGCACCTTGCTGCGCTACCTCAAGGCTAAGCTGCACAATGACCACCTGACGCTAACAACAGTGGTCGCAGCTGTCGAGCAAACGCAACACGCCTCGACAGCGCAGGAGCGCGCGGCTTACTATGTCGAAAACTACAAAGAGGTCGCTTACCTGACGAAGACGCTCGGTCTCCGGGTCAAGTAACGACGAAGCCCATCACGAGTGGCCGGCTGTGCCTTCCTACAGCGAGCTCCCTGTCACGGGTTAGACAGACGATTACTTTTTAGAAGCTGTGGCGTAGTGGCGACAGCAAGCGTGGAGGGTGCACTCTTCGCAGAGTGGCTTGCGCGCTTTGCAGATGTAACGGCCTAGCAAAATGAGCTGATGATGCGCACGTATGAGCTGCGCCTGTGGGATACGCTTGACGAGCGCTTGCTCGACCGCTAGGGGCGTAGTGACACGTGAGGAAGCAAGCCCGATGCGCTTAGCGACACGGAAGACATGCGTATCGACGGGCATTGCCGGTGTCTCAAAGCATACAGCCAGCATCACACTAGCGCTCTTACGTCCTACTCCTGGGAGCGCCTCTAGCTCTTCGCGCGTAGCAGGCACGATGCCGTTGTGGCGCTGAGCTATCTGCTTAGAGAGTCCGAGGAGGTGCTTCGCCTTATTATTTGGATAGCTGACGCTCCCCATGAAGGCTAGCAGATCATCTACCGAGGCACGTGCCATCGCCTCAGGCGTCGGGTAGTGCGCCATCAGTTGTGGGGTCACCATATTGACCCGCTTGTCGGTGCATTGTGCCGAGAGAACGACCGCTACAAGTAAACTGAAAGGGTCGTGGTAGATAAGCTCCGTATCGGCATCAGGATAAAGCTGAGTAAGCCCCTCCAGCGCCAAGCGGTATCGTTCGTCAAGCGTCACTTTGTTGAGAAGCCTTTAGAGGGGTGTGGTGTGAGCGGTAAACTGCGAGAGGAAGTCTAGGTTATTTTCCGAGAAGTATCGCAGATCCTTGACATTGTACTTGAGGTTGGCAATGCGCTCCACGCCCAGTCCGAAGGCGTAGCCACTATAGACGGAGCTGTCGATGCCACAGTTGTCCAGGACGTTGGGATCGACCATGCCGCAACCCAATATCTCGACCCATCCGGTGTGCTTGCAGAAGCCACACCCCTCGCCATGGCACAAGCCGCACGAGATATCCATCTCAGCACTTGGCTCAGTAAAGGGGAAGTAGGAGGGGCGCAATCGTATCTGCGTATCTGCGCCAAAGAGCGACTGAGCGAAGAAGAGCAACGCCTCTCTCAGGTCTGCGTAGCTCACGTTGCGGTCGATGTACAGTCCCTCGATCTGGTGAAAGAAGCAGTGAGCACGAGCGGATATAGCCTCGTTGCGATAAACACGTCCTGGGCAAAGCACTCGTATAGGTGGCTCTTGGCTCTTCATGACACGTGTCTGCACGGAGGAAGTGTGAGTGCGCAGTAGGATATTGCTCTTGTGATCCACAAAGAAGGTGTCCTGCATGTCTCGTGCGGGATGGTCTAGCGGGAAGTTGAGCGCCTCAAAAACATGCCAATCGTCCTCCACCTCAGGTCCCTCAGCTATGCTAAAGCCCATGCGCTCGAAGATATTACAGATCTCCTCCTGTATGAGAGTCAGTGGATGACGCGAGCCTTGTGGGTAAGGTACGGCGGGACGGGTTAGATCGATCGTCTGCTGCACAGAGCGCGTGGAGACAGAGGCTAGTATCTCCTTGATGCGTGCGGTAGCCTCTTGCTTGAGCTGATTAAGTGCTGCTCCTAGCTGTCGCTTCTCCTCGGGGGGAAGCTGGCGAAACGCCTCAAAGAGCTGGGTGATGCGTCCCTTCTTACCAAGATAAGCTATGCGTAGTTGCTCTGCTTCCTCGGGCGTAGAGGCCGCGAGGTTGGAGAGTGCCGATTGTAGTTGCTGGATTTGATCAAGCATAAACAGAATATATGAGAAGAGAGCTACCCACTACGTCAAGCTGGCATGCGTTAGCGCAGCAGGACGCCGATAACTCTCATACAGTAGCTTTAGAGTAGATTAGCGTATGACCACTTTGAGCGTATAGGTCTCTCCCTGCACGACAAGACGCACGAGATAGACTCCTGATGGTAAATGCTCATTGCGTACCTCCTGCCCCATGACGTTAAAGACCTGCATCTGCTCATACTCGCAGAGCGGTACGATAGCGCCATCACGCACCTCCACCCGAGGCGCAGACTGCTCCAAGGCAGAGGCTAGCGAAGCTGCAGCCATGAGATACTGATCAGACAATTGCTGTCGCTCGGAGGCGCCACACGCATCACTAGCTAACGCGCTGCAAGGCAGTAGTAGAGCGCAAACGACAAGGGTATATATAGTATGTAGTAGTTGCTTCATAAGCGTATGATCACTAGTAGTAGTGGCAAATATACAAACAACTTCTGACATAGCACACATCTCCAGGGCTGACGCATTATACGGGGTAGGTTTACCTACGTCTTAATGAGGGATCTCGGGAAATGGAGGAAATAGAACAATCCTCCGTGGAGATTTAGGATTATCCAGTGAGCAAATGAAAAATTCTTCCGAAGAATTGGTTGATTTCCTCCGAGCCATTTGGGCTTTTGCTCCGAGGAATTGACCTCAATGGAGATCTAGGAGTAGCTATAATGTGAGTCCATAGCGCTATGTGACAAGACTTAATCCATCTATTCCTCGGTTGGCGTCAGGCACAGCTCCTAGGATACAGGGTATAATGCGTCAGCCCTGCACACATCTCTGAGCTTGGCTTCGCAAGTTAAGTAGCCTACCATCGGAAGTTTCGAAATAATCTGAGCAATCAGACGAGCAACCCGCTGTAAAAGCTCACAGTTTGGTCTAGCGGAAGGGCTCCTAAGGGAGCCGCTGTCGGGATTAACGCTTAAGGCTAGCTACCACGGCGCTGTATCGTCGAGTAAGCCTGCTGGAGCAAGTCGAGGGTGGCACGCGATGCCTCTTGCTGGGCGCGCTTCTTGCTACTGCCAGATCCTCGTCCTACGGGCTTGCCATCGATCCAGACGCTGTAGACGAAGCGATCGTGTGGAGCCATCTCATGCTCTTCGAGACGAAACTCGTGAGAGAGATGATGCTTCTGCACCCACTCGATCAATTCGCTCTTATAGTTCTGAATGCTCGCCACCGTATGCTCTTGCATATCTCGATAGGTGGGAAGGATGAAGTCTCGGACGAACTCCTGCGTCCGAGCGTACCCCTGGTCGAGATAGATGGCTCCGATGAGTGCCTCTACGGTATTGCCGTAGATATCTACCGAGTTGTCTAAAGCACTCGGCACCATGACGATATAGCGCTCTAGATGCAGACGTCGGCCCACTTCGTTATTGACAGGCCGGCTCACGAGCGAGCTCTTGCACTTGCTCAGCTCGCCTTCGTCCCATGTGGGGTGGAGGTGATAGAGGTAGGTGCAGATGGAGGCTTCGAGGACGGCATCGCCGAGAAACTCAAGTCGCTCATTATTGAGCTTCTCTCCCTCCTCTCCGATAATGGAGCAGGAGCGGTGACGCATCGCTAGGAGGTAGAGGTCTGTACGGACTGGCACGATGCCTATCCGATCGAAGAGTGTGGTCAGATTGGGCGTGCGCTGCGAGTTGTCTCCACGCAAACGGCTCCACCAGTGCTGCCAGCGCTCACCCAGCTCGCGAAGCCACAACCTAGTCCTAGTCCTCCGAATCAAACTCATAGCAGTCGCTCTCTAGGAGACCATACAAAGCGATACCCCTTCACACTTGTCTGCTCTAACGAACGGGTGCAAACCTGTGTGAGAGGGTGTCGCTGATGGGTTGTCATAGGGCTCTATGCGGCGCGATAGACGTATATTACTGAACCTTCTTGAAGATGACGCAAGCGTTGTGACCTCCGAAGCCGAAGGTGTTGCTCATGGCTACGTTGACGGTGCGCTTCTGCGCTTTGTCGAAGGTGAAGTTGAGCTTGTAGTCTATCTGATCGTCTTCGTCGCCTGGCTCATGGTTGATGGTCGGAGTGACGACATCTTCCTGGATGGACTTGACGATAGCCATTGCCTCCAATGCTCCCGTAGCACCGAGGAGGTGTCCCGTCATAGACTTTGAGGAGCTGATGTTGAGGTCGTAAGCTTTGTCACCCCAGACGCTTTGGATCGCTTTGACCTCTGAGGCATCACCGACAGGTGTCGAGGTGCCGTGGACGTTGATATAGTCTACATCCTCGGGCTTCATACCAGCATCCTCTAGGGCGCGGGTCATCACGAGCTTGGCACCTAGTCCCTCAGGGTGACTGGCGGTCAGGTGATACGCATCGGCAGAGAGTCCGAAGCCAGCAAACTCTGCATAGATCTTAGCACCACGTGCTACCGCATGCTCATACTCCTCTAATATGAGGATCGCAGCTCCCTCGCCTAGTACAAAGCCGTCACGGCTTGCACTGAAGGGACGAGAAGCGGTCTCGGGCGAATCGTTGCGTGTGGAGAGGGCGTGCATCGCGTTGAAGCCTCCGATACCGGCGACCGTAACCGCAGCCTCGCTACCGCCTGCGACCATCATCTTTGCCTTGCCTAAGCGTATCATGATAGCAGCATCGATGATCGCATTCGTCGAGGAGGCACAAGCTGAGGCGACACTGTAGTTGGGACCGTGGAAGCCGTACTCGATCGATACGAGTCCGGCTGCGATGTCGGAGATCATCTTCGGGATGAAGAAGGGGTTGAATCGGGGTCCCCGCTCGGGGTCATACTGCATGATCTCCTCTTGGAAGGTCTCTAGTCCTCCGATACCTGCGCTGATGATGACGCCGACTTCGTTCTTGTCCACATGCTCCAGGTCTACCGCTGAGTCTGCGATCGCCTCTTTTGTCGCAACAAGTGCGAGCTGAGTGTATCGGTCATAGCGGCGTACCTCCTTGCGGTCAAAGTGCTCGTTAGGATCAAAGCCCTTGACCTCACAGGCGAACTGGGTCTTGAACTTGGAGGCATCAAACTGTGTGATGGGAGCTGCTCCACTCTTACCTGCTAGCAGGTTTTGCCAAGTGGTAGGAGCGTCATTGCCAATGGGGGTGATGGCACCTAGGCCAGTCACGACTACTCTGTTAAATTGCATAGGCTATATCAAAGTCAAGCGTCGGGGATATGAGAAGTCTGCTGCTATGAGCAACAGGTTCTAGCTGTGTAAACTGAATATTGGGAAGTACACGAGGGCAAGCCCAGCACCCACGCTGGGAGATCTGAGACTTGCCCTCGGGCTCTGTATGTGTTACAAAGGATATAGACGGTCGCACAGCCGTGCGACTATACCTTTGCATCGTATGTGAGGAGAGCGCTATGTCTACTCCTCTAGGGACTTATGCGAGCTGCTTCTCGATGTAGGTGATAGCGTCGCCAACGGTCTTGATACCCTCAGCCTCCTCGTCGGGGATGGTCATATCAAACTCCTTCTCGAAGGCCATCATCAGCTCGACCGTGTCGAGAGAGTCAGCACCAAGATCTGTGGTGAAGTTTGCCTCATTCGTTACCTCTGAGAGCTCAACGTTGAGCTTGTCTGCTATTAGGTCTTTGACCTTGCTTTCTACTTCTGCGTTCATTGCTTAATAGGTTATTTGATGAATAATTGATTAGTCATACTGGGTCGGTAAAGCATATTCGCAGACCTATGCGCACTGAGGCATGTCGTGTCCGCAGATTTAGCTGTACCTTTGTACATAAGAGGAGTAAGAGCGTGTGAATGCCACCGCATTTTGCACACATGCACCCCTTATGTGCAACAAATGTACGAATAAAAATGGAAACCATAGCTATCTTCGCCTCAGGCAATGGAACAAATGCGGAGGCTCTTGTCCACCACCTGACTCATATAGACAACATTTCGGTCGCACTCATAGCAACCGACAATCCCAGCGCAGGAGTCCTCAAGCGTGCTGAGAGACTGGACATACCGTCCCTTGTCTTCCAGCGCAAGGAGATGCAAGAACCCGCTTTTGCTAAGCAACTTCGGGAGCAATATCAGGTGACGGCTATCGTCCTCGCGGGCTTCCTCGGCTTGGTACCAGAGAGCCTGCTACAAGCTTTCCCGCGGCGCATCCTCAACATTCACCCAGGACTGCTGCCCGACTATGGCGGCAAGGGGATGTATGGCGATCGCGTTCATGAGCGTGTCCTAGAGGAGCACTGCGCCGTGAGCGGCATCACGATCCACCTCATCGACGAACAGTTTGATCGTGGCTCGACGCTCTGCGAGGTACGTCTAGCGGTTCATCCCGACGACACGGTCGATACGCTCGCCGAGCGCATCCATCGTCTGGAGCACACTTACTACCCAGTGGTCGTCGCCGACTACCTCACACGTCCCGACCTTCCGCCGCTAGCTTAACGGAGCTAAATGACAGAGGGGACCCGATCGCCCGATAGCGGTCGAGTCCCCTCTGTCTATATATGTCGTGTTTGGAAGTCTAATCCTCTGACGGCTGTTCCAGTGCGCGCTGCGCTTTGAGCTCCTTGAACTTCGCCTGCATTGTCGGGTTCTTGTAGGTGAGCTTGCGAATGGTCAGTCCCTCCGCCTTGTCGTTGGCTAGACGGAGGTTGTTTTCGCTACCGATAAGGTTGTCCTTAATCTTCTGCAAATGCTTGATCGAGTTGTCGATCTCCTCGATCGCCTTCTGAAACTTCTCACTCGCTAGGCGGAAGTTACGCCCGAACTTGTCCTTGAACTCCTCTATATCCTCCTCGAAGTGTGTGATATCGATGGACTGCTGCTGCGCCTCGAAGAGCTGCTTGCGTATGTCGAGGCTCTTGCGTGAGGTGGAGACGAGGAGCGTGATCAGCGGTACGAAGAATTGAGGACGGATCACATACATCTTTTCGTAGCGATGTGACTTATCAACGATGCCACCGTTGTAGAGCTCGTTGTCTGGCTCTAAGAGCGACACGAGGACGGCGTACTCGCACCCTTTCTTGCGCCGATCCTCGTCGAGCTTCTTAAGAAAGTCTTCGTTGCGATGCTTCGTGGAGGTCGTGTCAGACTCGTTTTTCATCTCAAACATGATGGAGATGTACTCTAGCGCACCATCCTCCGCATAGTCACGAAAGACGAAGTCCCCCTTAGTGCCACCGACCACATCATTGTCCTTCTCAAAGTAAGCATTGGGGTAAAATGACCTCAGCTTCTGCTCAAACTCCAAGGCGCAGTGCTGCTCCAGCGTCTCGCCCAGCATCTTAGTGGACATGCGAGTTTTGAGGTCTTTATAAAAGTCTACCTCTCGCTCCAGCATCTTCTTCTCCAGCTCGTGCTGCTCTTGCAGCTGCTTGACCTCTAGCTGAGCCTCCTTGCTCTGCAGCTCCACCTGAGAGCGCAGTGCAGTAATCTCCTGCTCCTTAGCTTGTAGCGCTTTCTGGCTCTCGGCCTGCACCTTCAGACGCTCATTGTCTCTCAGACTCTCCTGCTGAGCTATCTGAGCGTGCAGCTCGGTAATCGTCTGCTCTTTGTTGGCTAGAGCCAATTGCAGATCCGCTTGGCTCTTTTCGCCCATAGCGTCTAGTCTACTCTGGAGCTGTACCAGCTGAGTGTCTCGTTGTGACAGCTGCTCCTTAAGCGTCGCCTCAGCCTGCGCCACTGCGAGCTGCCGCGCCTGTCGGCTCTGCTCCTCTACAAGCGCTACCCGCTCAGCAAGCGCCTTGTCAAAAGCCTCGCCACGCACCTGCTCTAACAGCTGCGCATAGCCACGCTCATCGATACTAAACGGCTGATGACAATTCGGACAAATCAATTCGTGCATAGTGGATAGAGGTTAGAGATTAGATTTTAGAAGTTAGAGCGTATCGGAATGATCGGAAGGTATCTGAAGGGTCCGAAGATATCTAGGATATCTGAGGGATCCGATCCGCCCCACTCTGCTTACAAATGTACATCTTCTCAGTCAAAGACGGGACTCTCTAGAGTTGCTAAGTGGAGCTTGACTAGGCTGCCCCTAACGAACCTTAATAAAACAAGATAAGCGTAGGAGCTGTGCTGCTCACTACGCTTATCCGTTCTTACTCTAAACCAATATCTTTTGTATCGAAGAGCGGAAGACGGGACTCGAACCCGCGACCCCAACCTTGGCAAGGTTGTGCTCTACCAACTGAGCTACTTCCGCATATCGGACACCCGACTTTTCCTAACCAGCAAGAGGTGCTAGCGGGTGTCCTTCCCGATTTGTGAGTACAAAGGTACGAAAACTTTTTGAACCTGCAATAGCCTCGGAGAAATTATTTTCCAAATAGCCCCTTTTGGCTTTCTGCAGGATGCGCTGCTTAGAACTTCGTCGTGTGACGGATGCCTAAGTCGGCGATGAGCTTACGGTAGCGCTCGATATCTTTCTTAGCAAGGTAGTCTAGTAGACGACGACGCTTACCTACGAGCATCTTCAGGCTACGTGAGGTAGAGAAGTCCTTCTTATTCTCCTTGAGGTGCTCCGTGAGGTGCTGAATACGATAAGTAAAGAGAGCTACCTGGCTCTCGACACTTCCTGTGTCCTGTGCAGAGGCTCCGTACTGTGCGAAGATCTCCTGCTTCTTGGTACTGTCTAGGTACATTTGTTTATGAGGTTATTTGTGAGACATTCATATCATCCTCGCCACCCAACGCTCCACCTCTATGGGGCTTCCATGAGTACGACGATGAATTTCCGCCTGCAAAGGTACAAATAATATTTCATCCCACAAGCTGACACATTGATGGGGTCAGGGCTGACGCATTATACGGGGTCAGTTTACCTATGCCTTAATGAAGGATCTTGGGAAATGGAGGAAATAGAACAATCCTCCATGGAAGATCTAGGATTATCCAGTGAGCAAATGAAAAATTCCTCCGAAGTATGAGTTGATTCTTCGGAAGAATTTTTTCATTCCTCGGAAGAAAGAG
>OISY01000170.1_pt1 | contig 19952 bp, 25 predicted proteins | sample 1586631 | NCBI WGS metagenome assembly OISY01 (sample SAMN02675049, study PRJEB24791) | human gut metagenome, SKBSTL061 | isolation source: stool | host: Homo sapiens | place: USA | reverse complement strand
CGGATGTCATTGTCATTACCGAAAGTCACTTCGACAAATTCTCTCCCGTTTCTTACCACAGGAGAAAGTTTGATTTTGGGTTTTGGAGTATATATTTCCATGTTTTTTAAATTTTACCGGTCCCACTCGTTCAGGATTTCTCCGCTTATGATATCATATCGTATCCAGTGCCCCGTCTCGCGTCCCTCGGTGTATTCGCCTTGGACTGCGATATCGTCCCGGTCGATTTCTTTCCACGAACCGTGCTTGTAGCCGTTCTTGTACGAGCCGGATTTGTAGGCGTACAGCTTGCCATGTAGGTGGGCCGTGTATTCGTAGGGGCCGTCCAGTTCGCCGTTCTTATAGTGGCTGACGGTTTTGCTGATCCATCCCTCGGTGGTATCCTCGCTGATTTCCCATTGTTTTCCCTCTTTCCGGTCGTCGGTATAGTTTGCCTCGTAGATCTGCTTGCCGCTTTTCGGGTCAAAGCGTTGTTCCTTGCCGTTCCGCTTGCCCTGCCTATATTCCTGAACCATGTCCGGCTTCCCGTCGCTGAACCATGTCCTTACCGTACCGTCCATCTTTCCGTACTGCATGGGTGCTTCCCGTTGCGGTGTCTTTCCGTCCTGATGATAGGAAACGAACAGACCATGCCGTCTGCCGTCGGTATACTTGCCCTTTTCCCGCAGGCTGCCGTTGCGGAAACGCCTGTACTCGCCCTGCATCACCCCCTTGGAGAAATGCACGCTTTCCTCGTTCTGTCCCCGCAGAATACGGTACTCGCCCGATAACGGCCGTTTCCCGTCCTTCAGGTAATGGACGGCTGTCCCACGCTGTTCGTCTGTAATGATTCGCAAGTCACCGGATTCCACGATCCGCTGTGCGAAGGCAGACCCGCACAGCAGCGTGAGAACGATGGCCGCAAGCATTTTTCTTATGTTTCCCTTTGCCTTTCTCATTCGTCCGGATATTCAAGTTTCAATGTCATGCCGTCCAAAGCGATGCCTTCGCTAAGCGTGATGGCAAGTTTCTGTTCTTCGGAGAATCCTATGGTTTCCCCGTCCTGCAAGGTGACATCATCCGACAGGATATAATGCACGATGTCCATTAGGAAATCACGGATGTCACTCAGATCGGCAGGGGCATACACTTCGATTTCCTCTTTCCCGAATTTTCTCAGTCCGTAGGTATAGATGCCGGGGATTCCTTTCTGTGTGCGGTAGATGCCGAACCATACCCAGTCCATGACGGGCAGTTCATCTTCTTGCAGGAGTGCGGCCATATCCCCGTAAAATTCGGGTTGGAATACCATGCCGTCGGTATATACCGCTGTAGCGTAGGACTGTTTCAGGCAGGAAGACGTGGCTCTGGTGAACAGTTTGGCCCTCTCCAGCAGGTTGGATTGGTCTCCGGTCACGGATACGAGGATATGTGCCTCGTGTTGTCGTGCCACTTCTGTTGCATCTTTCCACAGGTAGTTGCCCTGTGCATAGTGTTCCGCTTCTCCGTTGGGTACGGGACCGGGCATGATGGCTATTGCCAATGTCATGCCGCTGAACATTCCGACAAGTACGTCACCGTTGTCGTCGTCATCGGTAAGGACGATTCCCCAGTCTTCCTCGAAGTCATGGATGAACTGTTTCTTGTCCCATTGATTTTGTGAAAGCAACACGGACGAGACAAAGCATCCTTTGATATTATCCTTTTCCATATAGTTCTTTCTTTTTGAGTCGTCAATTATTGAAGATTCTTGCGCAAGATAGGTATTTTACCCTGATTCCTTGGTACTTTCATCTGTTAATATACGATAAATGCAGGCCCTGTCTGTGACTTTACAGATAAAGGTTGCGCTCCGTTCAATAGATGCGCACATACTGTACTTCCCCGTCAAGCAGTTCAACATAGCGGTTGTCGGAAAAGCGCAATGTCTCCAGAGTCCTGCCTTCCTTCTTGACTTCCGATTTGTGGTATGGTTCGCCCCACGCGGCGATGACCATTTCCCTCGTCATGCCGGTATCGACCTTGCGGAAGGCAATCAGCTTCCCGTATTTCTCGCCGTACCGTTTTTCCAGCTGGCCGATACGTGCCGTGCTTACAAACTCGTACACCTCGTCACCGCCTATAGGAAATGCTTCCACACGGACACCGTCAGCACCTTCCATCAGCAGAAACGCCCCGTCACTGTTCATCTTCAGGCCGATGTCCACACAACGGTACTCCGCACCTTCAGCCGGGGTGATTACCTGACCGTCCTCGGTCTCGACGGCCTTGGCAAGTGACAGGAATGTCTGTCCGACAAAGCGTTTCAGTTTCTCATAATACCCTATACAGGTCATGCTCAGCGGATACCTGAATGGGTTGTAATACATCTCATCACCGCTTTCTTTTTCACGGAGCAGCAGGCAGCATCCAGCCGACGGGTAGTCTGTCTTTGTCCAGACCTTCACTACCTCGTAATATTTCCCCACCACCTCTTTAGCAGGGGTGGTACTGATGTTGACCGCCTTGTACACCGTCCGGTCATCCCCGGTAAGGAAATTGACCGTGTAGAAAGCATCCCAGTAGCCGTTCCTGTCATTTTTTACCCCATGCATGTACAGGGTCTGTCCCGGAAGGGAAGTGAAACTCCGCTTCTCCACGTTCGTCAGGCTGTCATAGGGGTGGGCATTTGTCACCGTGTACTCTTTCAGTCCATCGTTCTTGGGAACGATGTTAAGCTGTGCATGGGCATACATCACCGTGCACAGGAAGAAGGTTATAATTGGAATTGTTTTCATACTCAATCACTTTTTAAGTTTACAGGTGGCATCCGGGAAAGAGCACTCAGCTATTTGCCGGAAATAGAGAACAGGTACAGAGACAGTCCTATCCCGACGGCAAGAATCACTCCCAGCCAGAACCGGAAAGTTTTCGGACCGAGCAGATTCATCCAGAAGTTACCTCCTGTACTACCCGGACGGGAATACGTCCACTTCCAGCCACAGATGACACCGACAAGCCATATCAGAAGCAGGCCCGCCACGACCAGATAGCCGTAGCGGGGTTCCTGCTGTATCAGATTCGGAAAATCCTTTATTTTATCCAACCATTCCATATCTCACCGGTTTATTTTTTCAAGAGCGCCGCAAATTCTTTAAGCTGTGGCAGTCCGTCAAAAAAGTCAACGTCAAATTTGGCCGTAGAACCGTTTGTGAGAGCAATTGTCAGAATGCCATCGTCGTAATTGTAGTTTGAACTGGATATTTCCGACAATGTAAAAGAATGCATCTCTACAGTTCCTTTCACTATGACCGGGTATGTCACCTTATCGCCGTCAACCGTAATGATACAGTTTTTGGCAGCCAACTTGCGGGCCTTATGTATCTTCTGCCATGCTCTGAACAGCATGTACAGGCCGACAAGAGCAAGGATAACAGCTGTAGGCAACGGACCGAGAATACGGGCAGTCCCGATTTTTATACCGAAAGGATAAACTATCGGTACTATTATCAGCGCTGCACCGATAAGGATTTCAGTCAGATTATCCTTGATGGACGATTTGGAAGAATAATTGAATGTAGTCATATTCAGATATTAGTGAAGTTTTCGTTCGGTGATATTATTTTATGAAAAAGTACCAGATAAGCAGAGCCGCAGTGATGATTATGGACAGAATCGTCATAGCCGACTTGTATTTTTCGACAGCAGGCGATTCCTGCGGACCTTCAAATTCCAGAATTGTAGGGGCTTGACCTATCACATTGTTGGGAATGGCCTCTACCTTGAATTGATTGGGCTGATTTTCAATACCGACCATGGCATAGGCACAATCAAGCTGATTAGCCTTTCTTGAAGAAAATACGACATTAGTGAACAGGAGAATGCCGTCATAATGGTCACTTATCGCCATTACAGAATCCATATCTTGGCCGTTTGTCAATATGTGCGCCGGTATCAGGTTCAATGATGTAATAGGTATACCCGGCTGACTGTACGGAATCATAACGGATTTCACCGATTTCCAGCGTATCCACTTCGGCCTTGATGCTCTGAAGGGTGGCCTCGTCAATTTCAGTCCCTTTCAATGGGCAGGCGTACAGGCAATAGCGGCTGTCTTCGTGCATCACGGTTCTGATGGGATACAGGTTTACCACCTTGCGGTTTTCCAACTTGAGGTATGTTTTGGACAATTTGCCGATTGCTTTCTCGTTATAACCGGCCGGAACAGCATCTCCTTCAAGGATGGCTGACAGATTTTTAAGTTCGATCATGTTGTAATTCTTTTTATTCGTTTTCGATTATTGTTGATTATTTGATTCCATTTTCTACAGTGAGACAGAAGTTCACCTCCCTGTACAGCTGTTCCAGCAGATGTTCGTCATCCAGCGATTTCCTGCCGGGCCGGAGAAATCCGTCCGGAGTATCGGATGCGTAGTAGAACATATTCCCGTTGAAAGAGAGCATCAGGTCACGGCTGAAGGATTTCCGCAGGGCGGTCAGCTTCCGCATCATCGCCGGTGTAAGCACCATACGTGCTTCCACCTCGTCATCCGCATATACAACAAAGTATTTCTCGAACTCCGGATCCTCCAGATGCAGGAACTTCGCCCCGTATTTGTCTTTCATCCCCTGAACGGTCTGTGCAAGATAACCGATCCTGTTTTCCAGATGGTCCGGCAGCAACATCACGTAGCCCCTGAAGGTGCGGTTCAGACGGCAACATCCGAACATCCCTCTGAAACTGTGCATTGTACTCTCTATGCGGACCCCGAAGATTGGACGGATGAAATACTGGTACGGTACTTCAAGAAAATTGAATGCCGAGAAATCCTTTGAATTGGCAGATGTCACACCGGCATCCACGACAGTCATCATACCATTTCCGACGGGAATGTCAAGGCGGCCGTAGCATGTCGAACTTACCGAATTACCCGATGACAATGCCGTTCCGAACAGGCGGCTGTCCGCAAAGACTTTCGGCTGTATGTAACCGGAAGGATTGTACCTTGCGCCCGGGAACAGCAGGTAGATGATGTGGGCCATCGTGTAGTTTTCCCTTTTGTTCAACGCAGCAAAACATTTCATGAATGCGAAATGAAGTATAAAAAATACGGCAAAGCCTATCATGAGGTATTTACCCGTGGTGACGGAAGTCTCATAGTCGGTACGGTCCACAAGGAATCCCCCGAAAATACAGAAACCGAACCACACGACAGTACACAGATAGACAATGGAGGTCAGGATGCGGAACACGATACGGAGCATCCTTATACGGGACATCTCTTTCTTCATGTGAAGGGAAATGCCCTTGAAATCTATATTCTGACTATCTTCCATGCTTTACTTGAATAATTCTCCCACTTTCACTTCCTTGATCTCACTTTCCGGGAACTCTATCAACTCCTGCTGCTCATGCTTGCGCCAGGATGCGATTATCGACGACGGAAACATTTCAATGTAATTGTTGTAATCGGTAGCAGCAGCATTGTAGGTGCGCCGGATTGCCTGCAGCTCATTCTCCATGTCCTCGATCTGGACCTGAAGATGAAGGAACTGCTGGTTCGCCTTCAGCTCCGGGTAGTCTTCCACCGCCACATTCAGTCTTGACAGAAGCGAGGACATTTCCGTACCGCTTTTTATCTGCTCGGACTCTGTAGCGTTCGAAGCCCTTGACCGCAAATCGGCAATGCGGGTGAGAATCTCATTCTCGTGTCCCATGTATGCCTTTACGGAAGCGACAAGGTTGGGGATCAGGTCGTTTCTCTGCTTGAGGACGACACAGATACCGCTTCTGCATTGCTTGACCCGGTTCTTCTTTGCAATAAGACTGTTGTTAGTGAATACTGCCCATAAAATAATTATGAGCAGTACCACGATAATACATATAACGGCTATAATCATATTTTCAGATGGATTTAGACATACAATTCAGCCGGTATGACTCTGATTGTCCCTTCCCAGTAGAAGTGGGGGACGATGCCGTCTGAAGGAAGATAACCCTTGGGAAGCTCCTTGTAATAAAGGACAAGTTTCTTTATTTCCACATCGGCACCTTCTACAATTTCTCCGCTCAGTTTCACAGTTGACCAGCAGTCTTCTTCTTTGGCAAGACTGACTACACCTTCACATCCGGGAGTCACCGATTGTTTTCCTTCACACATGTTACGCAGCTTTTCCATCATCCTCTGCAACCATTCAACATCATATATGTGTTCCTTATCCAATGCATGAATACCGATACCGTAAAAAGAGTCATCCTCATGTTTTACTCCTTTCCACGCCTCGGACGGCGCACTGATTATTCCCGCGTAAACAATTCTTCCTTCCGTGAATTTCCTCAACCATTTACTTTTTCCGAACCAGGGTGTTTTGCCAGCGACCTTTTTGAAAAACTCGGTTTCCACACTGCGTGGAGTCTGCATATACGGCTTCAGCTTATCGAGATTTGTCAGGTTCTTGTACAGTTCTTTGTCCCGTTTTGCCTCTTCCGCCTCTTTCGCACGCCGTGCGGCCAGTTTCTCCCTGTATTTACTTACGTCAAGACCTTGTGCTTCCATTTGGTCAAGATCATTCTCTGTCATGGTTTTCTCCCATTCTGTTGCTGCATTTTTGAAAAGTGCCATAATCGTAAAACTTTTAAGATATTGTTGATTCTATTTTTTTCGGATTCTACCATTCGATTGCCTTCCAAGGGGAATCTTCTTTATTGAGAAGCGCTCCCACGACTTCATCCGCAGTCTCGTAGTCATCTGTTTCGCCTCTCCATATTCCGCGTCCCACGGCAAAGCTGTTGCCGTATTCTTCCCACGAATTGAAGGATTCCTTGGCTATGCCGGCAGTGGTTCTGATGGCTTCCCACATTTCGTCTTCATTGATGTAGCCGCAGATGAAAGCCCAACGGGCCATGTTCACGGCACGTACAAGGTCCCATGCCAGCACGGTTTCGGGCAGGTCCGCTTCCGTCGTTTCATTTACTCCCATTACAAATTCAGCTATCGTGAACGCATCGCCGATCTTGCTGTCCTCGTCCGCCTTTTCTTCCTCGGTGATGGCCTCGATTCCACGCTGGCGGATTTCAGCCAAGGCCGGATCCGCACCGGCATGTTGGCCTTCGTTCAGCAGCCATGAGATGGTCTCCAGGGCACTCTTCCTGTCAGTAACTTCCCACCATTCCTCAAGCATTTCCTTAAGGGTGTCCGTGCCTGCTGTACTTTCAAGGGAGTCCACGTTGTCATCGTTGTATAGGAACAGAGGTGCCCCATAAGCCAGAAGTTTGTTCTGTTCAGGTGTCAGGCTGTTGTCGCCCTTGCGGGTGATTTCCCAACCTGCATATACGTCAAAACCGTCCGAGAAATCCGGTAAACCTTCCGGCATGAATCCGGCATTCATTGCCTGCTGCATCATGTTCCCTGCGAACTCGATGTTTTTGCTGTAGGTCTCCATTATCGCCTCGGGATCCTGGGCGGATTCTGCCATCATCTTTGCCTGGTATGCCTGTGCCTCCGCAACTCCCGGGAACATCTCGGCCGAGTCCTGCATCAGCTTTTCATGCATCTTCATCAGGTCGGTGCCTTCAAATCCGGGTACGTTGCCATACAAGGCTTGCGCCTGTTCCAGTGCTGCTTTCATTGCCTGAGCCTGTGCTTCTCTTGCGATTTCCTCGGGTGTCTGAGGTGTCTTCTTGGTTTCTTCTGCCATATCTTTCTAATATTAAATTTGTTAATGAATATCTTACCTGTTTATTCCGCTCCGTTTTCAAGAAGTTTTTCCACGATTTCGTTGAAGCCGCGCTCTCCTGCATAGTACAGGGCGGTGTGCTGGAGGTTGTCTGAGATGCTAACATTCGCGTGAAATTCAAGCAGGACGGACACAAAATCGTTGTGGCCCTCCTTGGCTGCAAGAATAAGCGGGGTTTCCCCGTTGTCATTCTGTGCGTCAACCGCAGCTTTGGCCTTCAGCAGAGCCTCGCCTATAAAGCGGTTACCTGAAATGGCCGCGTAATGTATCGGGGCATTGCCGCTCAGCATAGCTTTGCCGGGATCGGCTCCGGTCCCGAGAAGAAGGTTGACCATGACAAGATTCCCCTGCATACAGGCGAGTATCAGCGGAGTCTCTCCGCCGTCATTCGTCGAGTCAAGCATGGACTTGTCTGACAGGAGCAGCGTGCGGACAATTTCACCCTGTCCGTTATACACGGCCTGATGAAGCGGGGTGTTGCCACGTGCATCCCGGTCATTCCCGCACGAGAGTCGGGCGACCACTTCCCGCAGCCCGTGGGCTGTGGCATAGTCGATGGCCTTGTGGCCGGAGGCATCGGCGACCTCCGTATCGGCTCCCTGATCCATCAGGAAAAGGGCGGCATCTGTACGCTTGTTGTCAAGCAGGCATATTAGCGGGGTTCGTCCTTCATTGTCCGTCACGTTGATGTCGGCCCCCTTCTGGAGCAGCTTCCCGAGGATTTCCTTGTTGCCGCTCCGTGCCGCCGCGTGGAGCGGGCTTTCGGAACGGTTGTTGATACATGACGCGTCGGCATCGTTGTCAAGAAGCAGAGCCACTATGTCCCTGTAACCTTTCTGACAGGCATAATAAAGAGCAGTGTTTCCTTCCTGATCCCTTTTGTTGATGTCAATTCCTCCCTTTTTCAGGAATATCTGGACAATGCTTTTCTGCCCGTTTCGGCAAGCATTGAGAAATGTCTGGTTGTTGTCCATATATCTTTGTTTAAGAATATTTCAATAATAGTCTTACGAGATTGTCATTGTTGTAGTCTGCCGCCACGTCCATGGCCGTTTTGCCTTCATTGTTTACGGCATTTACGTCAGGCAGCTTGAAGTCCAGCAGGAGTTCAATCGCTTTCTGTGCCATGCTGTCACGACAACATGCCGCCACATAATGCAGGAGGGTGTTTCCCCGGTTGTCCGTCTTGTTCACGTCAGCTCCGGCTTCGAGAAGCTTTTCGAGGATTTCCGTGGGGTCGTCAGAACCGGCTGACCAGCCGTAAGGCACATATTTTTCGTTCGCCTTATGACCACCGAAGAGAATCATCATGGGAGTTTGGCCGGAAAGATTGGCGGCGTTGGGGTCGGCCTTTCCCTTGAGCAGCCAACCGAATGCCGTTTTACCCAACCTGTAGCCGGTATGGCGGCAGGAAAGGGCAAGTGCCGTGTTGCCTTCCGTATCAACAGGAAGCTCGGGATTCCAGCCTTTTTCCTTCATCAGGTCAAGCAGCCCCTTGTAAACCTCGGTATCCTTGCAGAAATAGTCCTTACTCACCCATACCGAAAAAGCCGTCTCTTCATTCGGGAAACGGTAATTCGGATTCGCTCCGCCGTTCAGAATCATGGCCGGAGCATCCTGTATGCTGTCAAACCAACTGAACGCACAAGCGAGGGGCGACTTGCTTTCAAAGTCATACATATCCTTGTGCTCACACACCGTCTGCAGGTCTGCACCCGAACGCAGAATGGCATCCAGTGCCTCCATATCCTTCATGTACATAGCCTGGAATATGTCCATGTTGCCGTGCAAGGCCGAAAGTTCGTCAACATCGGGGTCGCTTCCGGAAAGGAAGGCCGCGATCTTCATCGCCTTGTTCTCTATGGCGGCATCCCAGGCTGTCTTTCCACTGTTTGACTTGTCTTCCGGATCGGCCTTGTCTTCTTCAACAAGCCTTCTGGCAAGTCGGTAGGCGGTTTCGCCATCATCCTCCAGCCTTGCAATCCTGCTCCTGATTTCCTCTATCTTGTTTTCGGGGTAACGGTATTGTACGGATTCGTCCAGTTCCTTTTTCGCGAACCGGATATCCCTTCTGATGTCGCCTGAAGCGGCACAAAAACCGAAAAGCACGTTCTCGCCGTTAAGGTCGGTTGAGTTGACGCGTGCTCCGGAATCTATGATCGCTTCCGCCATCTTGAAATGACGGTTCCTTATGCACTCGATAAGGGCCGTCGTATTCTTGGCCGAACGCGGTATATTCGCTCCTTGTTCTATGAGCATGACGGCTATTTCTTTCAGTTTGTCTTCATCTGCACAGCCGGCACTGGTTCTGCCGAGGATATGAATCGGGGTGGAACCGTTTGCATCCTTCGTGTTGGGTTCGGCATCACGTTCAAGAAGTATCTTGACCCCCTCCGTGTCTCCATACTGGCAGGCAAGATGCAACGGAGAACGGTCTTCGTACTGTTCGTCGCTGTCATCGACGGGCACTTCCCGGAGCGCCTGATGAATTGCATCCTTCGGCTGACTTGTCGAATAAAGTCTGTATATGTCACTGTATTTCATGGTTGTATGTTTTTTATCAGTTCTTCAATGTGTTGATATTTATTGCCCAAACGGGCGTGGATAGTCCGCACCTCCGTGTGCAGGTGCAGTCTGGCCGACACTTTCGCTTTCAGCCTCAACAGTTGTACGGCGGCGAGGTTATCGGGAGCATCCTCCGGCATGGGACAACCGGCAGGGCTTTTTTCGTATTCCCAGCGGAGGACGGCTTCCGGCAGGTTTTCCGGCAGACGTTCCGTTAACGGTGGCAGCAGCCTCTCCGCTTCCAACAGCAGGGAACGGCAGTCATTATACAGAGAAAGGTAGTAGTAGCATAACGCCTTGTTGTAAAGTGTCGGCAGGTCAGACTTTCCTGCCTGCGTGAAACAGGAGAAGGCAAAGGCATATTCGCCACTTACCATATAGGTAATACCTGCGGAAAAAAGTTCTTTTTTCTGGGATTCAGGCATGGTTTGTTTATTTCCATATATTCCAATCATAGATACTTAAACACTAAAAGAGATTTCAGACTGTTATGGGTGGAAACAAAAAACCGACGATATTCGGGCGCAGAGAACGCTCCCCAGTACCGTCGGACCATAAAAATATCCTGCCTTTTTTGAGACAATATGGCAGAGGATGAGTATTTATAGGAACTTTTGTCGTAAGACAAGGATAACCCCGGATAATTGATTCCGGTAATCCATTGTAAATTAAATGTTTTATTATATATTGACGCGCGATAATTGTGTGTGTGTGTGTGTGTGTGTGTGTGTGTGTGTTTACACGAATTTTCCACACTGCCAAATTATTAATACACTTTTTAAGGGAATATGTAAGGTAACTAATGCACACAAGAAAAACGTCCGCTTTATGCGAAGCTTCGCTCAAACAAATATCATTTGTTAAAATCGAGCGACATTTTACAATGTATCCATTGTCATACATATCAGTTTATTAGAGTGAATACTTCTTCAAATACAAAATTAGAAAAATGTTTTGTTCTGCAATGAAATAACCGACACTTTTTTCAGGGAAAAATAAAAATGGCTTTATTATAATTGCCTTGTACCATAGAAAACGGGCAGAGAGCATGCAGTTGCTCATCTGCCCGTCCTGTAGGGAGAACCGTTTCATGCCGCTATCGGATTCACTTTCAATGTAGTCTGAAAGATGAACGCCTCTACTTTCATGTTGATTATGAAACATTGTTGGTGTGCGTGATAAGACTTCATGCCTTATTCAAACCTAAATCCAACGGGCACAAAAACAAGTAAATAATTATTCAATGTCTTGAGATTATTAAATACCGCAAAGGCAGTAAGGAATATAGCAGATTGGATTATTCTAAAAGGCCAAATTTATATCTTCTTTTGGCGGCATATTACAAGGAACTTGCCACCCGTTCAGGGGGGCTCTTGTGGAAACGGAACTAACAAACAAGCAGTAATTTCGTTTCTTGTTCATGGTAAAGACTACGACAACAAATCCGGTAGCGGTATTTACTGTTATTTAGGTCAGCCACGGGTTTCGATACGGGTCATAATCTGTTTGGAAAGTAGCCAGTTGCCAATCGGTAACCGGCTTTTTCGTGTCATCGACTTTACGGGGGATTTGTGGATTAAGTCGCAATTTGGCGGCATCATTAAGCCATTTCATGCTGTCCTCGTAATCGCGCATACGGACAACACTGACATTATTCGGGGCAATGAGTTTCGTGAGCTCGTAGATAGCCAATCGAACCATATGCTTCTTGAGGTTGTAGTTTCGTGGATCGTGTAATGATAGGTTTAGACCGACTTGCGGCGTGTCCGCGTTCACATCCGTTTCCGGGTAAAATACCCGTCCGTCATAAACTACATATTCGTGTTCCGACAATTCGTAGGCATTGTATGATGAATCGTAATCGGCTATGGCTCCCCAACAGTCGGACACCATAGGGTCAAGATTGCAATCGAAACAGTCAAGCGTCATCAAAGTATAGAACGCCCCTTCATATTCAACGACTGACCACAGAGGATACTCGACAGGCTGCCATAACGTGACTTCCGTCTCGATCCAACCGCCGACCATCGGGATACGGATATCATCGAACTTGTACCCGTTTTCGGCAAGGCAAATATAGACAACACCGTTGTAGTTTACTTTATCACCCGGATAATAGGTGTTGAACTGGGAGTAATTTACAACTTGTCCCGCATCGACGTGGATATCGGAACACTCTTCCCAATAGATTGCCGTTGCCGGCTTGCGATAGCCGCTGACGGAGCGTATCACCTCATGGATTTGTCCCTCGAAATAGACATGCACACCCACGGGATAGGTAATTCGATGGTCGTATTCGGCGATATATTTTCCTTTTGCAAGTTCCTTTTCAATCTCGTAGTTCTCTGACAAATATTCCACAATGCTCATCTCCGCCGATTCTTCCGCCTGGATGAATCGTGCATCATTGCCCCGCGTGAGTTGTGCTAGTGCTTCCGGAGTAATTATCCCAAGATAGTCGTCATTATTGAGAAACCGTCTGTACATATCCTTGTTCCGTTATTAGTATGAAAATCCTTCCTGAATTACCGATGTGGAGACCACATACCCGTTCCCGTCGCCTCCGCTCTTGAACTTGTACCAGCTGTCGCGCAGGTAGTAACAGAGCAGGTAGTCAAGGCAGTCGGACAAGTGTCCATACCGTTCATATTTGACACCGGTTTTCGGGTCGGTGGTCTTCTGTTTGCTCTTGGTACCGTCCTCGTTACGAAGCTGGTAAATCAGATCCTGGGTAAGTTTGCGACATTTGATATCGATTTGTATCTCCCAGCCTTCATAGCCCCCGAATACCTCGTTGACGAACTCGCACCGTGTAGCCTGCGGAGGCTGCTTGCGTAACAGCTTTACCTTCGGTCGCAGGATTCCTCTGCCGAAAGTGTCCGTGATGATGGTATAGTTGTTGATGCCGTCCTCGTTGGTGGTGGAGCGTTGTAACCCGGAAGGGTCACCGGTCACATCCACTCCGCCAATATGCTTGTCCCGGTAAAGTTTTAAGCGTACTTTCCGTGCCAACGCAGGTGTGTTGTTCTCCTTTTCCTCCGGCTTGCCGAGTATCTCTTCCAGTATATAGACCTTCCTGTTTTCATAGTCTATTTGTGCGGAGAGCACCGACATTTGGGGGGCAACATTGAAGTCCCACACCGTGATGAGCGGCTTGGTCGGATCGTATGCTTTTTCTTTCAGTCCGGTAACGAGATGCCGGGAGCCGTCGAAACTGTTATAAATCGCCATATCGTTGGCTTCCACGAAATCCCAGTTGCCATAGAGCAGGCGTTCCTTTGTCGCCTGGTCCCGGATCTTGTTCAGGGCCGCCTCGTACACCTGACGGAAAGCGATATTCGGGTTGTCAAACACGGAAAAAGGTATATACGCTTCACCCTCGCGGCAGATGACCTTGTCTCCGTTTTCGTCCTGCACGAAGCGGGAACGCACCCAGTTAATCGTCGGATTGGTGGTGAGCAGCATTCTCGGGGTCTTGAATGTCTCATGGGTTCTCCAGCGGAGACGGGAGAACAGTACTTCGACGGCCCGTTCCGAGATTTCCGACACCTCATCCACCATGGCGATGGTATATTCCGAAGAGCCGAAACGCTCGAAGTTGGGGTCGCTGGGGATATCCGCCATCTCCTTCATGATGATGACCGAGTCATTCCAGAATGTGAGCGTGCCTTCGAGGTTGTTTATCTTGTAGTTTGTATCCTCTTTCAGTCCCCAGTCCTTCAGAATCGACTTGATGGTGTTCCATGTCGATTCCTTTAACGACTTGAGTGTCTTACGGGCCACCACCGCACGGATATTCTCGAACCGAATACATGAAGACACCAGCCAAACGCTGCCGATATACGATTTTCCGCCGCCGGCCGCTCCGCCTCCCAGTATCAGCTGCGGCAGGTTCTGCGACTTGCAATGCCTGCATTGAGGCCTGTACTGAGGGTTGCCTTGCTGGTCATAACCGATAAGGATTTGCTCGATCTCCCCGCCACAATGGGGACAATAGTTCGGTTGCAACAGTTTCCAGAGTTCATACTGCCGTGGGGACGGTTTGAACTCGATGCGCAGGTTTCTGGGTGGTTTGAGCCTGTTGACCGCCATTCGATTTATATAATCTGAATGGTTATGTCCCTTTCGGACTCGAGCATGGCATACAGTTTTTGGAATGTAGTACGGGATTCCAAAACTTTTCCCTTGACCGTATTCTTTCCCACGATGATACAGCCGGCGGAATCTCCCTCGGTGTTGCCTGAATGGATCAGGATGCCGAGGAAATGCGGTACATCGTGCAGATATGGCATTTTTTTCTTGTACTTGGGGCTGTACTGAAGGGTAACTTTATAAGTCCCGGCAGGAATGGCGGTCTTGGAATAGACCTTCTCCCTGCATGTGCAGGAACGGCCGCGAGGAGTATCCGGACAGGTTGCCGGAAGTTTCCTCACGGCATCTTCGATGGTGTTACAGAAAAATTTGCCGTTGATGGACAGGTCGCCTATGGTATAGGTCTGACCTTTGAATTTGCGGTTGAGTGTCAGCTTCATACTTCGATACTATTTGTATCGAAAGAGTAGAGACGGACGCCGGCTAATGTTTATTATATGTGTTTGTAAAAGGAGGATATTTCAGGAAATGATGTATCTTTGTGACCGGATTGACAGTATTTAATCAAAAGTTAATATGACAAAAGCGGATATCGTCAGGGAAATAGCAACGCAGACCGGTCTGGAGAAGCAGGTCGTGTTACAAGTTGTCGAAGGATTCATGGATAGCGTAAAGTCTTCCATGATAAACGGCGAGGAGGTTTATCTTCGCGGCTTCGGTTCTTTTATCATCAAACACCGTGCGGAAAAGACAGCACGCAACATAAGCAGGAATACCACGATAATAGTGCCTGCCCACAATATCCCGGCATTCAAACCGTCAAAAGCCTTTGCAGGAAGGATGAAATCAGACAAATAAGGTGATTATATGCAACAGGAGCGTTATTCAGATGCTCCTGTTACTTTATACAGGGCAACGAGGTTGGCATTGTCCGATTGGAACAGGAAACGGCCGTTGCTTAAAAGGCATTCGTGGATGGTGTTGTCATTAGGATCCGACTCCAATAAAGCCCCCGCCTTGTTTTCATCGATAAGAAGCATTTCTATGCCTTGTACGGTGGCGGCAGTTGCATCAGCAGGAATTTTCAAAAGTTCATCCATCAGATTCATGTCGTTCATAATATCTCCGTATTTGGCTTGAGTCCCGTCAAGCATTCAATGTACCAAGACCAAAAAGCGTGGGACATAACCCGTAGCACCGAGGTTCTGGTAAACCTATCCGCAAACAAGTTAAGCCCACGCAAAAGCATAGGCGAAAACTGTTTGTCCTGCGGATAAGTGAAATTTACCAGATTTCGGTGCATGACAAAAGCTAACGCTTTCCGTATTTTATTATGTCGTTCTGCCAATATGGTTTTTATGCCGCATCTGCAGAAGAACCGGCCATTATGTGATAACGACCGGACGTGTAAAGGTTATTTCTTAGACTCTTCCAAGGAAACCTTACGAAACTCTTTCATCAGTTTTTCCAGTTCCAACGAAGTCTTACGGGCACGGGTCCCTGCGGCCTTGTTGCCTTTTTCAATCTGAAGTGCCGCATCCGTGGAGAATGTAGCATATACTTCCTGTATTTTTGAAACCAATTCTTTCATATAAATTCTATTTAAGTTATTGACTACAAAGGTAGTGAAAATAATCGAAAATAAGAGAGATTCTGTAAATATAGTAAATATCACATTGGTAATCAATGACTTTTAACAGTCATTACACCGTATGATTTATCCATCAGAGAAATTATCAAGGTGTTTACAACTTTATGGATATGTCTGGTCAGAACATTTCTTCCATCTGCCGCTTGATTTCTTCCCGCTTTGTATTCTTGTAGTAATGCTTATAGATGGTCAATGGGCTGTTACCAGCCATCTCTGCAACCACATACGGATTGTTACCGGCATCTACCATCTTCGATATGAAAGAGCCACGGGCGGAATACCATGTGATGTTTTCTTTAATGCGCAACATCTTGCATGCTTTCGTCAAGGTTTGTGAAAGGCGTGTGGAAATTTGCTTGACACGTGTAGTCTTCTTGGAAGTGGTCGTGTGTTTATGAGTAAAAACAGGAAATACATAATTTCCATAACTTTGCCCACGGTATTTATTCATGATGGCTTTTGCTTTACTGAGTAATTCCGGTTTGGCTGTTTTGGGAAACTTGATACGTTCATAGACGATGCGGTCTTCCTGGACCAAATCCCATGTCAGGTTACATACATCGACATTCGCCATACCTCCGGTATAGTAGCTGAACAGGAACAAATCAAGATGCAACTGCTCTTTTTTCGTAAACAAGGTACGGTCAACATTTGCGATTTTAGCTATGACTGTTTCCGGAACTGCTCTTGAAGTGGTTTCCGGCCAATTAATATCATCACCGAGACAGAGGAAGTTATCCATATTCACCCCGTACATCTCTTTCTTTTCTGCCTGCCTGCATACGGCACGGAGCAACCTTAGTTTGTGTGTAAGTCCGGCCTTGTTGCCATTTCTGATACCTCTTTCTTTAAGCCAAAACGCAAAGTCAAGAAGAAACTCTTCTGTAATATCCGCAAAGAAATAAGAGGAAAAGGCTTTTTCATATTTTTCCTTTGTAAACGCCTGCAGTTCACGCTTGAGATAGACATACCGTTTAGCATTGGTCGTGCTGTCGACAATCTGACCGTTCTTGATGCGTTTCTTGTTTTTGAATGTCTCTTCAAGATAATCGATCATCTGCTGGACACTCTTTACTTTGACCTCGGGTTTGGCCGCCTTGATTTCATCGAAGCAATGTGATAGCTGGACGGGCGACCAGTTCCTGCCTTCCATCTCCCAGGTATCGGCGACATGCAGATATTTGGTTCGCAAATCGAAAAGCAGTTTGTTCTTGGTAGTGGCCTCCGCACTCCCTACACGGAAACTCTGAGACTTGACATCCCAGTCTTTTAATAGCCCTGTGATGTTTATAACCTTCGGCACACGGGCGTAACCGGTCTTGAAGAAAATTATCTCCAGCTTGACCATCTTGGTGTCTTTCGGGTTCTGCTTACCCCTGATGTTAATCGTGTACATAGACTGATAACGAGTTAGTTAATGACTTATTATTAATTCGCATTAGTAGGAATCAATTGGTATTAATTAACCTACATAGAAACCTACATGAAAAGAGTAGTTTCCTTAGCGAAATAATGTTTATACGGATAAATCCGTACTTGTGTCATTTACTAACTCGTTATCAATCAACTATTTTTCCTAATCACAAAAGTTGTGTCCGAAAAAAGGGTGTGCCCGAGGGTGACAGCCTTTTATCAGTTCTTTCGTTCAGGTCTTATTTCCCGGAAACCTCGATCCGTTCGGTACTTTTGTACGTTCTTCCCAAAATGGTTTGCCGGTATTTCTCCACCTTGTCCTTTCCAATGGTCATCGTCGAGGCACCGGTCGCCTCCTTATATTGGCCGTCGGTAGTTGTATAGGAAACGCCCGAGCCGAGTCCCACGCGGTAGGCGGCTTGTTCCGCAACCTCTTCCTTAGCCGTCAGTACCAGTTCGACAGTCGCCTCGAAAGGAACCTTCGCTCCTTTGACAGAAATGCTCCAGGGCAGCGAAGCGACATCCGCCGTCACGGTCTTTCCGACGGCATCGGTGTACTTCGCCTGCATATCGAAGAGCTGCGGCATATCCTCTCCTCCGAAAACTTCATAATCTACATCGGCAGTCACCTCCGCAGGCGGTACGGCAGGGCCGTTTCCGCCGTTGCCATTCGTTTCGTCGTCGTTGCACGATGCCAGCAGAACCGCTGAACAAAGCAGCATCCATCCGATTTTTCTGTGTAACATAAGTCAATAAATTTATCGATTAATAATAAGGTGCGAAATGAATACCGAAGAACCGATAGCGGAAACCCGTCGCCCGCATCCGCACCGCAAACTCGCCACGAATACCGCGAATGTCGGCAAACGATCCTCCGCCCGTCAAATTCCCGGCAAAAATAAGGACTTCGGCCCGAAATCCGATGGAAACGGTTCTTTTGTTTCGAACCGGCAACAAGCGGCACCAGTCGATTCAACAGACTCCGGACAGGGATCACGAAAAGGTCCCGGACGTCTTGCGACAACCGGGACCCGCGATCAAAAAATCTATTTATGAAAAAACTTTTCTGTATTCACCGCCTGCAAAAAGGGTGCCCGGAAAAGTAAAACCCGGCCGCCCCCGCAGCGTGCCCGCTAATATTTGTAGCGGATCCACTTGTAAAGCTCCTTGAAGGTGGGTTTCTTGCCGTACATGAAGATACCCACGCGGTAAATCTTCGCCGCGAGCCATACCATAGCCATGAACGTAGCGTAGAGCACCGCGAGCGACACGACGATCTCCCAGGTCGGAATACCGCACGGGATGCGGGCCATCATCACCACGGGCGAGGTAAAAGGAATCATCGAACACCAGAAGACCAGCGGCGAATTGGGGTCCTTCATCACCACCATCATCACGAAGATACTCAAAATGATCGGCAGCATGATCGGGGTCTGCAACTGCTGTGCGTCCTGCACGTTATCGACAGCCGAACCGACAGCGGCGAACATCGCCGAATAGAGCAGGTAACCGCCGATCACGTAAAGCAGCAGGTAGGCGAAAATCTGGAAGACATATCCGAAATCGGTCGCCGTGGCGAGCGTCTGCACCATCTCCATATCGACGCCCGCCGCTGTCGGATCGAGCGTCCCGGCACGCATCGCCTCGACGCTTCCCATCATCTCGGCGGGGATCAGGTGCGGCATGACGAGCGCACCCACGCCGCACACCAGCACGCCCCAGATGAGCACCTGCACCACCGCGACGGAGGCGATACCCAGGATCTTGCCCAGCATCAGCCGGAAGGGGCTGATCGAAGAGACGACCACTTCGAGCACCCGGTTGTTCTTCTCCTCGATGACCGACTGCATGACCATCGCACCGTAAATCATCAGGAACATATAGAGGATCATACCGAGCACGAGCCCCACGACGGTCGATACGGCCGACGAATTGGCCTGCTTGTCGCTGCCGTCGTCCTGCATTTGGTCGTTGCGGAAGACCTGCATATAGACCGTAGTCTTCACCTCGTCGAGAATCTGCGACAGATTTTCGATGTTATAGTCCTTGAGTTTCTCCTTCTCGATGATGTCGGCGATCTGCCCCGACACGCTCTCCTCGACCAACATCGCCGAGGAGCCGTTGGTATAGAGTTTCACGTTGCCGGGATTGGTCATTATGTCCCCGCCGATCCAGAGTATGCCGAAACGGTCGGTATGCTCTCTGCGAGCCTCGTCGAGCGTCAGGTCGGTCGGCTCATAGACCACCTCCTCGCTGCTCTCGAGCCGGGGAGCGATCACACCGCTCTCGTCGATCACGGAAATATGCCGGGTTTCCCCCTGGGAATAGCGCATGATGAGCGCCGGGGCCACCATCAGGCCGATCATCAGCACCGGCATAAGAATCGTGGTCACGATGAACGACTTCTTGCGCACCCGTTCGTTGAATTCCCGGGTAATGATAATTCCTATCTTCGAATTTGACATGGCTTTCTACTTTTACTTGTTCGTTTTCTTCCGATTACTCCGCGTTGAGGGTTCCCCCGACGGCCCGGATG
>OISY01000112.1_pt1 | contig 24650 bp, 20 predicted proteins | sample 1586631 | NCBI WGS metagenome assembly OISY01 (sample SAMN02675049, study PRJEB24791) | human gut metagenome, SKBSTL061 | isolation source: stool | host: Homo sapiens | place: USA | reverse complement strand
ATTCACACTGCATTTATATTGTATAAGACACTCGGTTATCCCGAACTGGGGTAATATGTAATCTGCTTCAACGAAGAAACACCGGAAAAAATCATCCTGCAACAAAAGTTTTTTCTCCTACGAAAAAAGGCTTCATTCAGCCATTGTACCTTTGCACCCGTAAACGATACGGAAGTATGGCTGAGTGGTCGAAAGCGACACACTGCTAACGTGTTGAACCGACTGGTTCCGGAGGTTCGAATCCTCCTGCTTCCGCTTACTTGGCTCGTTAGCTCAGTTGGATCAGAGCACGACGCTACGAACGTCGGGGTCGGGAGTTCGAATCTCTCACGAGTCACTATATTGGAACTTTGGCAGACTTGGTGTATGCGCAGGACTGAAAATCCTGAGAACGTGGTTCGACTCCACGAGGTTCCACCAACATTCAGGAGTGCTCCAGCGGCAACGAGGGCGGACTGTAAATCCGCAGCCATTAGGCTCCGTAGGTTCTTTGCGAGCAAAGCGACCATAGGTCGAGCGCGAGTCCTACCTCCTGAACACAGAGAATGCCCTATGGTATAACGGTAGCACAACAGGTTTTGGTCCTGTTAGCGAAGGTTCGACTCCTTCTGGGGCGACAAAGGCTACTCCATGGTGTAATGGTCGCATACCAGATTCCGGTTCTGGAGGTGGTGGTTCGAATCCACCTGGAGTAGTTTATATGGAGTTTGTAGCTCAGTTGGCAGAGCGCCAGAATGTGGCTCTGGTGGTCGCAGGTTCGAAACCTGTCAAACTCCCATGATGGTCGGTGGAGCTTTGCTCTTCCTTACCCGCGACTCGGCCATTCAAACAAGTATGATGGCTCTCGATGCTCGGTCGGTTCATCTAATTGGTTAGGATTGCAGATTTTCATTCTGCCCCACGAGTTCGAATCTCGTACCGACTACGACAACGCTTCAATAGCACAACGGTAGTGCAGCTCACTTGTAATGAGCAGGTCGTAGGTTCGAATCCTACTTGAAGCTCTCGCAATTTTGAAAAAGGCTTCTTCAGATTTGAATGTATGAAAAGAAGCCTTTCATTATACGAAGTTCAAAATGGCATTTAGCCTATTCTCAACTTTCTTCAAAACCTTTGCAGTCTCATCTATCTTGGTCACATCCTTCTCCATCAACAGAGTGATGGCCTTTTTTATGAGCTTACAATCGTCCATAGAAAGCGGCATCTCTGTGATGGAATACCCAGGATTGGCATATCTGTAGTAGATTTTGTCGTACACCTCGATGGGGGCATTATAACCAAGTTTGTCTGACCTCATAATCTGAATATCCATCTGCACCGTTCTGGTGCATACACCTTTGGTAATGCCCTCCATATCGTAGAGGGCCTCACAGCAAGCATCCACGAGGTCATCAAGAGTCCATCTCCTGTATCTGTTTCTCAAACAGTTGTCTATCGTTTTGTACCTTATTAAAGCATTCTTATTCGCTGGCATAGCAGTTTCTCTTTTGGGGTTGTTGATTAGCATGAAAAAAGTCGGAGTTTCCTGGTAAGGACGCTCCGACTATATCTTTGCTTTCGCTCTTTCTCCTTGACACTCTATGATGCCCAATAGAAACGGCTATGATTCGACTGATGGGGAAGTCCTATACCTGATGAATTACTAAATGTATGAACATAACTGTTCCGTTCAAAGCGTCGATAGCTATGAACAGTCTGCTGAAATTGTTCTGTTATGTTCACTATTTGTCTCATTCCGTATAGGATTATTTGTTCTTGATAGCGCATTTTTCCAAATGCGGGTGCAAAGGTACAAAATATCTACGAAATCTTTTTTCGTAGATGAAAGTTTCTTAGCTGAAGCCTGCATTTTTTTGTCGTAAAAATACCTACAGGTTCATTTTTCATTTTGTATTCTCGGCTTTTTGTGACATGGGAATCATTTTTCTGCGAAGTTAGCTTGGAGCTGTCAAACTGCAAGGCGTGTCTTGTGAACAATCTTCCTTTAGGCACAGGTGCTTAAAGCGTATTCTTCACGACAGTCTTGCCTCATTTGCCCTCTCCGCACTTCAGAAAGCAGAAAAATCTTCCCGTCACATCAGCCGACAAAGGCTTGATAAAAGGGAAAAAATAAATTTTAAGCAATATGGCAAAGACAATGACAACAACAAACCGACTGATTACGTCTGACCTCGCTAAGGCTCTCGGCAGTTATCCCCTGTATTCGCAGGATGCAAAGAAGAAAGATGCTATGTGCATCGCAGTGTTCTTTATCGGCAACATCCGATGGTATATCTTGGAAGGGCAGCCCGATGAAGGAGACTTTACGCTCTATGGTATCGTGGTGGGACTGCATGAAACAGAGTATGGCTATATGTCGGCCAACGAAATGGAAAGTATCGAATATGATGCAAGTGAGTATGGGCTCGGCAATTTGTTGGTGGAGCAGGACACCGAGTTCACCCCTTGTGCCTTGGCTGACATCAAGGACATGGAACTGCAAAAGTTCCTCTCACGGCTCTATGATAACGACAACGACTAATGTGTAACTCTATAAACAAAGCACAACTATGAAGATTATCGTAATGGACAGCGCAAACATGCGCATTGAAGTAGTGAACGTACCCGACTACATGCTAGAGGACGATACAGAGCAGTTCCTTGTTGAGCATGGTTATTCACCGAACAACATTTCATGGATGGCAGCACCCATCGACTATGTGCCAGTGCAATTCCATGACTATGGTATCTGCCAGACCGATGGTGAGGAAATCCATGTCAGCCGTGATGCCCGACTGAAAGACTTCTCCATCTATGAGAGTGTGCAGGAGGTGAAGAAACGTGAGCAGGAAGAACTTCGTCAAGCACTGCGTCTCTATGGCGAGAAGGTGGAAGATGGCTATGAGTGGCACTTTGAGGGTGAATGTCCCATCATTGCCGCCTATTGTTGGGATGAGCCTTGTGATGTGGTTATTCTTGCGGCACGGATTTACAAGGAAGGCTACATCACCCTTATCAGTGACGAGAAGAACGACCGAGGGAATAAGCATGAAATTGATGTGGACGAGGTGTTTGCTGGGCACTTGGAGTATGTCACGGATGCCATCGGACATTGACCAATAAGGTGTGGGCGGTGGAAACTCTGCCGCCTGCACCCTATACTTTATTATATATACATATTGCTAATATTTGCTACTTGAAGATACTATTACGCCACATGACAACATACGGCATATCAAGCACAAAGCATTGACTTTCAGTACCGCTACATACTGATACAACAAACATCAACAGATTTATCCAGTCACTATTATCTTACTTCCACCATCAACCACAAAAAACTTTCATATATACCCCGTTATTCCTTGTTTTAACACCAAAATATACGGTACACATCTGAAAAAAGAGGGTAATTTGACATATTTTCTTCTGAAAGTTTTGCCGTTCCGATAATTATTAGTAATTTTGCATCGTTTTAATAAGGCATTAAAATAATGCAGAAATGAAGAATATTGTCATATTAGGCAGGAACATACCTTTGCAGGAACGAAGTAAAAAGGCACTTAAAGGTATAACCATCGGAGAATCCATTGCATTCAGATTCTTCGATGGAGATTACCACGGTCTTGCTATGCTGTTCGCAGAGCCAAAAGGTAATGCTCCATCACCGAGGCACTTATCCATAACCGCCGCCAACCTCAGTACCAAGACCGGCTTGCCTGTGGTATTCTTGTTGCCCACATGTCCGGCATACGAGAGACAACGGTTGATAGACAAGGATGTTTATTTCGTTGTCTCGGACAAGTATGCCCATCTGCCGATGCTGGTGGCCAACGAACGTATTCGGAGGAGCAAGCAGGCCAAGCACCTCAATCCTGTGGCTCAGTATCTGCTGTTGTACCATCTGCAGATAGAGAGCATTGAGGGCAAGACTGCTCGCGACTTGGAACATATGATGCCATATTCATACGCCAGCATCACGCTTGGCATTACCTGCCTTGATGACTTGGGGCTGTGCCACAAGCTGCCCGACGGTCCGAAAAGAAAGGTCATCCACTTTGAGCAATGTGGCCAGGAATTGTGGGATAAGGCACAGCCATATCTCATCAACCCTGTTGAACAACGCATATTCTGCGACAGACTGCTCTCAGAGGAACATTTCCCCATCTGTGGAACAAACGCTTTGGCGCATTACACGATGCTCAACCCCGATGCGGAACGTATGGTAATGATGAGCGTCAGGCAGTTCCGCTCACTTAAAGCAGATGGCAAGTTTATTGGCTTGAACGAATATGACGGTGATGTAGTCATCGAGGTGTGGAAATACCAACCCATCGCACCGAAAGAAAGCAGCCCTGACTGGGTGGACAAACTATCTTTGGCCATCAGTCTAAAGGAAGATACCGACCCAAGAGTGGAAGGTGAAGTTGAACGCTTAATTACCCATATACAATGGAAGGATTAGAGAAATTTCGTGAAGCATTTGAAGCCTATTCCGAAAATTATGTCATCATTGGCGGAACGGCTTGTGAGATTGCAATGACTGGAACGACCGTGAGGCCTCGCGCCACACACGACATTGACATGATTGTGGTTGTAGAAAAGATGACTCCAGACTTTGCCTCTCGATTTTGGCAATTCGTAAGAGAGGCTGGCTATCGCCCCGAAAAGCGAAAGTCCAAAGATGGAGAAACGCCCAAGTACGAATTGTATCGTTTTCTGGGCGGACGACCTGATTACCCTGAGATGATTGAGCTGTTGTCACGTCATCCTGACATTCTCGGTGAACCGAAAGGATTGCTAATTGAACCGCTGCCTACAGAAGGAGATGCCTCCAGTCTTAGTGCCATCATCATGGATGACAACTTCTATCACTTTACCATCAGTCACAGCATCCTGACTGATGGAATTAGACATGCCGATACAGCTGCACTCATTGCTCTGAAATCACGTGCTTATCTCAACCTCTTGCAAGACAAGAAAGCCGATAGGCATGTAAACAGCCGTGACATTAAGAAGCACCGTTCCGATGTTCTGAAAAATGTGGTCATTACAGAAAATGAAGATATAGAGGCACCTACGGCTATCGTGTCGTGCATCAAAGAGTTTGTTGCCTCTCTTCGAGAAGAATGGGATGTACTTGCCTCACCTTTGGCCAACGCACTTGACCAGGACACTGCTTTTGTGGAAGCGCTCTTGGAACAGTTGGATAACCTCTTCATCACCTCAGAGCAATGAGAATACAATTTGCATCAGACCTGCACCTCGAATTTGCAGACAACTGGCGATACTTGCGCGAGCACTCGCTTAAAGTGACGGGGGATGTTCTTGTGCTGGCTGGCGATATTGCTTATCTGGGCGACGACAACTACACCAAACATCCCTTCTGGGATTGGGCATCAGGAAACTACGAGCAAGTCATAGCCTGCATGGGCAATCATGAGTTCTATAAATACTATGACCTCGCCACTATCGATGACGGTTTCTGCATGAATATTCGGCCTAATGTTCACAGCTACTACAACGCCGTCGTGCATTTAGAAGATGTAGATATCATTGTATCTACGTTATGGAGCAAGATACCATTGAACGAGGCATACCATACCGAACAAGTTGTAAGCGACTTCCGGCGTATTCTATACAATGGTGAGTTGCTGACATTCTCCACCTTCAATCATGAACATGAGCGATGTCTGACGTTCTTGAAAGATGCTGTCAGCAAGAGCAAGGCTAAAAACAAGATTGTCATCACTCATCATGTACCGTCATTCCGTATGCAGGATTCAAGGTTTAAAGACAGCAAAGCCAACGGAGCATTTACCGTAGAGTTGGGAGAGTACATCAAGGACAGCGATATTGACTATTGGATATATGGGCACTCACATCACAACGTTGATACAAAGATTGGCAAAACGATGTGTTTATCCAACCAATTGGGATATGTATTCAGTGGAGAACACCTGACGTTTGACCCAGAAAAGGCCATTGACATACCATAATCCTATTATCAGAAAATCAAAAGTGAGTACTTTCCACGCAACATATTCAAGCAATTCTATGGAACATTTCAAAGCAACTATTAACAAGTTGGACTCTAATCGCATAAATGAACATAAGTTTCGCCTTAATAAATGTCAAATACGTTAAACCCAAATCGGTCATCAGAGCCCGGACTGATTGTAGTCGGTTGCCCAGGCAGGTTGGTTGTTGTTTTTTTGCAGGCGCAGCTGGCTGCGTCAAGAAAAAACGACGGGCAAGATGCCGGCAAGCGGCTGCAAGCAGACGGGGAACAGGTTGCCAAGATGAAATAGGAAAATCTGTGTTGTAATGACCGGTTTGGGTTAAGCTTTGCGCAAGTCCATGCCAAAACGGACACGCCTGCCAGACCGCAATAAAGAAGTATGGAAGCGGACTTCCACCTGCCGGCAGGGGTCCGCTTCCATACTTCTTTTTGCTCAACACGCTGGCGGTCAGTCTTGCCAGGCCTTGTATTTGTAAATCGGGAGCGGGTTTTCATTTTCCTCCTCGTCCTCCTCGTCCTCAATCTCAATGTCAGTGGGCTTTGCCAACGGGCCGCCGGTATTGCCGTCTATGGAGCCCGGCTTTTTGCTGAAGAAGACGAAAAGGCCATCCATAAGTTCGGGATATTCCACATTGCACACCTCCGGCGCGCTGTATGTTTTCTTTTTCATATTGTTGCGTTTTATGTTTCTTATTTCACAATCACTTTTTTGCCGTTCCTGATATAGACACCTCTCTGCGGCTTCGTCACGCGTATGCCCTGGAGTGTGTAGTATGCGCCGTCGCCGTCAGCATCGGCGGCTGTGGCGTCAATGCCCGTCGTCTCCTCGAAGCCGACGAACGAAGGCTTTGCGCCACCTGCCGCGCCGTTTATACGGAGGTAGCCCTTGCCGGCCTGCAGCTTGTTCCGTAACATGTAGAAGCCGAGACCGCTGCCGCCGTTGCCGAGCACATAGATGTCGGTGGATGTCTCGCTGCCCGTCATGCCCGTCACCGAGGCATCAGTGCAAGCGAGCATCTTGTTGCCGGCGAGCGGTGCAACGCCCGTGGTGCGCTTCAGCGTCACCGTGCCGTTGCCTTTCAGCAGCACCGCCGCGCCCTGCGGGACGCCTGCCACCTCCTCGGCAGTCACCTTCTCTGCCGTGGCCCCGGTTATCTGGTATGCCGTTACGCCAGCCGTCTGCGAGAAGTCGATGTCGGCCGTGGCGACCCATGTCAGGTAACCTGCCGCGCCGAACGTGAGGTTTATCTCGTGTCCGTCTGACGGAGCGTTCACCGTGAGCTCGTAGCTGCCGCTTGCCGCATTTCCTGGTACTGCCGCCGTTATCGTCACCGTTCCCGGTGCCAGTATGTCAATCACGTTGCTGCCATGGAACTTCACCTTCGTTTCATCGCTGCTCGTGTAAACAAGAGTGCTCGCGTCACCGCTGAACTCCGGTGTCTGTGCCTTGTAGTTGTCGCCGTATGTTATTTCCTCCGATGCGTTGGCAAAAGTGATTGCCGCATTGTCGCTCTTACGGTAAATCTTTATCAGCGGGAATTTGTTGGTGCTCTTGTAAGTTGAGAACAAGCTAGTACTAGAGGTATTGTTGTATTTCACAATCCGACCGAATTTTGTGAAAGTAACCTTGGCATCATTGTTGTCCACAATTTTTATGGTCGCTGTGGCTTTATCATCAACAGTCTCGGTTGTTCTCAATGTGTTTGCATCACGCGGAACACACAGATAACCATCTTTTGTATGGAAATTCCATGCTCCCGCTGTTCCGCCAAGCACCATTACCGCTACGTTTGCTGCCCTGTCTTCCTCAACCTTTATAATATTGGTATGTTTCCCGTCAAGGAAAGAAACCGCCGTTGTTTTGAAATTGCTTGTGTCTTTTGGCCCCATTGCCGACGGTACTCCCCTTCCATGCTCAATTGTCGCATTTTGATATACGAATATTAGTTTGTCCCCGGCCTTGAGCGTTGAGGCATCCGTCACCATCTCGTATATATCTACTCCAGACACCGGCCTCTCGTCGACGAACAGCGTGTATGATGCGGAAGAGGACCTGTAGGCCTCGTTTTCATCCGATGTCGCGGTGACTGTGGTTTGCCCCACGGCAAGTGCAGTTACCATGCCATTTTCATCAACAGTTGCTATGCCGCTGTTCTCCACGGAATAGACCACACTGATGCCATCGGGCTTTTTTGTCAGTGCCGGGCCAGCCGCATTCTCATCCTTATAGACATGGAAATCGGCAGAAGCAAACTCCAATACGGGTGTGCCTTTTGCCACTATGAGTTTGTAGGACGCGGAGCCCTCCCTGTAAGTCCCGGTTGCATAAGTTGTGACTGTGATATCCGTCTCGCCGGACTTATGCAGTGTTATATTCCCGGCATTGTCGATTGATGCGACGGTAGCATTGCTGCTCTCATAACCCCTGCCTCCGTCGCTGAGCGTCGTCAACTCCTGTATGGTGTAAGGCTCGCCCACGGTGGCGTTTTCCGTCGCGTTGGCAAAACTGTTCTGCGGGTCTTGGGTCCCGCCAAGGGCTTCGGTCGAGTATGTCACTACAATAGACTTCACATAAAGGGCTTTCTTTGCTTTTGCTTGCTCAAGCCTCACGACAATTTGCCCGGTTGCCCCATCATCGCCGTTTCCAAATGTGTACGGAGCATTCGAACCTTTAAGACTTTGTTCGCTGCCAAAGGCGACCCCACCAACAGTGACATGTATCTTTGCCTTTGTATCCGAATTGCCGGCGGCATTGACAACTATACTCTTTATGGTTCCTGTGATATCAGAAGTGGTCAGTTGTAAATAACTAACCGCTTTCCCACCTGTTCCATAATGGATACCCCTGGAAGAGTCATAAGAGGATTCCGCAGCATCGGAAGTCACAATCCACTTCACCCCATCGTCAGCCTTGCCACTGCCATTGCAATTGCGAGTGAAAACCAGCGTGCTTTTCTTTTCCTCCGCATTGGCGCCACAAACGAAGAGAGCCATAAGGAAGACAAGAACTGTCTTTAAGAAATAATTTTGTCTCATATTAGTCTTATATTAATAATGTTACCACAAATATCTTCTTTTGGCAAAGTTATTAAATTTTCTCTAAATGTTCAAGTAATTGAACTGTCAACATAATAATATATATTGTAATTTGATACTCGTTTCAGCCATGTTACGAAAAGGATTGCTTTCATAACTAAAACAATGTTAAAGATTGTTTCCCACGGAGCGGTTGTTTGTTTTTATGTTTATCTTTGCAAAACGTTCAACAACCAAACTAAACAAAAATAAAACTATGGGATTTTTAGATTTTCTTTCCGGTAACAAGTCGAAAGACATTGTGTTGCAAACATTGCCTAAGAACATCAACGAACTTAAAGCCATGCCGCAGTCAAGGCTGAACGATGAGTTTGAGGTGGCAGCGCTCGTTGTTGCCGCGCTGTGCCGCTACGAAGAGAGCATGGAGGACTCGCTCGAGATGCTCAACTTCCTGAAGGGTCCGAATCCGATAAACAATTCCGACGTGCAATTCCTGCGCGACAGGCTTTGCGGCAAGACATACAAGACACGCTCTTTCATCGCAGGCGCCACACCGGAAAATGGCTACACGCCGTCGTTCCCGCTCACGATAAAAGTGTCGACAAACCCTTATTCCTACGTCGATACGATGGCGACACTCTACCTGCATTCGGGAGGAGCAGACAGTCCGCGCCCAATCAGCCTGCGCAAAAAGCCCAGCACCGGGCAGTGGTTCGTGACACAGTTCAGTTTCCTATCAGACATCAGGCTGCCAGTGGCGGAAAACCCGTGGGCATAAGTGCCTCCTACCCTGCCATGACCACCGAATAGAGATATACGAGTGATGCCGGCAATGCCATGAGCGAGGAGTCGAAACGGTCGAGCATACCACCGTGACCGGGGAGTATGTTCCCACTGTCCTTTATGCCGAGTGTGCGTTTGAAAAGGCTCTCCACGAGGTCGCCCCATGTGCCGAAGACAACGACGACGAGCCCCAGCCCGAGCCATGCCGGCAGCGTGAGGACGCTTTGCCCATCGTTGCCGCCGGTGAGAAGCCACGTCACGGCAGCCGCCACCAGCACGAACACACCTCCGCCGACGCTTCCCTCCCATGTCTTCCCTGGCGAAACACGCGGGAAGAGTTTGTGGCGTCCGAGCAGCGACCCGCAGCAATATGCGCCGGTGTCGCTTACCCAAAGGAAAATGAAGACGCTAAGCGGCACAATCATTCTGTATGACACGACTCCGTCACCGCCCTGTATGAAGGCGAGGGCATTAACCGTTGACAGGGGCAGCGCGACGTACATCTGCGACAGCATCGTGTATGCCCAGTTGTTCAGAGGATTTCCGGAACGCAGATACAGCTCGCTTATGAAGAGGTAAACAATCGTGAGAAGGTATGGCACGAACACCGCGCTCGTCGTGACGAAACCGCTGACATACCCGGCCATGGCCAGGAAAAGATAGACACCGCCAACGGTGCAGATGAAACGGTTGACGGTAACGCCGGCATACGTGTTGACCAGACCCGTGAACTCCCACAATGTCAGTGCGGTGACAATAGCGAAAAGGACAACCATCGTGAAAGCGCTGAGGAAGCATGTCACTATTGCCGCAACAAAGAATATGCCCGTTATGGTTCTAACAATCAGGTTCTTCATAGCCATTCTTCTCCGTGTTTGTTTCTTTCGCAGGCTGCTCCTTGACTTCCGTTGGCGCCGCCTTGTCATCATCCTGCAAAATCTCTGACGACCTGCTCTCCCACGGACGCTTGCCGAATATTTTCTCTACGTCCTCGGCGAAAATCACCTCGCGGTCTATCAGCAGTTGTGCCAGCTTGTTGTGTCCCTCCCTGTGTTCCGTCAGGAGTTGCTTCGCACGCTCATACTGCCCGGATATAAGTTTCATCACCTCGTCGTCTATGACCTGCGCCGTGGTGTCCGAGTAAGGCTTCTGGAAATTGTACTCCTGGTTGTTGTAGTAACATATATTAGGCAGTTTGTCGCTCATTCCGGCGTATGCGATCATTGAGTACGATGTCTTTGTCACGCGCTCGAGGTCGTTCATTGCGCCGGTTGATATCTCTCCGATGAACAAATCCTCGGCCGCACGCCCTCCCAAGAGTGCGCATATCTCGTCGAGCATCTGCTCCTTCGTCGTTATCTGGCGTTCCTCCGGCATGTACCATGCTGCCCCGAGGGCACGTCCGCGAGGCACGATGGTCACCTTCACGAGCGGGTTGGCGTGTTCGCAGAACCACGACACTGTGGCGTGTCCGGCCTCGTGTATCGCGATGGAGCGTTTCTCCTGTTCGGTCAGCACCTTTGTCTTCTTCTCCAGGCCGCCTATGATGCGGTCAACGGCATCGAGGAAATCCTGCCTCCCCACCACTTTCTTGTCATGGCGCGCGGCAATGAGTGCCGCCTCATTGCACACGTTTGCTATGTCGGCTCCTGAGAATCCCGGTGTCTGCCGCGCCAGGAGGTCAATGTCAAGGCTGCGGTCTATCTTTATCGGCCGCAGGTGAACCATGAATATGGCGCGCCGCTCGTTGAGGTCGGGCAGGTCAACGCTTATCTGTCGGTCGAACCGTCCGGCGCGCAGCAGCGCCGAGTCGAGCATGTCAACGCGGTTGGTCGCGGCAAGGATAATCACTCCGCTGTTCGTCCCGAAGCCGTCCATCTCGGTCAGCAGGGCGTTCAGTGTGTTCTCGCGCTCGTCGTTTCCGCCCATTGCGGGGTTCTTCGACCGCGCCCTTCCAACTGCGTCAATCTCGTCGATGAATATTATACACGGTGCTTTCTCCTTTGCCTGGCGGAAGAGGTCGCGCACCCTGCTGGCGCCGACGCCGACGAACATCTCCACGAAATCGGACCCGGACATCGAGAAGAACGGCACGCCGGCCTCGCCGGCAACAGCCTTGGCAAGCAGCGTCTTACCCGTTCCCGGCGGCCCCACGAGCAATGCCCCCTTGGGGATCTTGCCGCCGAGGTCGGTGTATTTCCTTGGGTTCTTAAGGAACTCAACTATTTCCTGCACCTCCTGCTTGGCGCCCTCCTGCCCAGCCACGTCCTTGAACGTGACGTTTATCTCGCCTCCTTTTTCATACATCTTGGCTTTGCTCTTGCCCACCGAGAACACTCCCGACGAGCCTCCGCCACCACTCATGCGCCTCATTATGATAATCCATATCACAATCAGCACCACAAAGAAAGCGATGTTTATCAGTATGTTCGTAAAACCGTTGTCCTTGCGGTTCTTGTAGTCGAGCTGTCCCTTGAATTTACCGCTCTTCTTCGCAGAGTCTATGAATTCCTCCAACTTGTCAGTGCTGCCGTACTGCACCTCGAGGTAAGGATTTTTCCCCACCTTGTCGACACCAGACCTGAACACCTGCCTGATGTGCTCAGGCACGACATACATCTTGAGGATGTTGTCGCTGTTGTTCACCTCCACCTTCTGTGCATATCCGCTGTTGACATACATCTTGAACTCATCGTATGTGGCGGTCCTGCTCATGCCGCCCCCTATGGCGTCGCCCCCCGAGAGATAGAACGTTACGAGAGCCAGCAATATGAGTATGTAAATCCAACTCATGTTGAACCTCGGCATCTTCGGTCGGTTGTTTTTGTTCTCTTCCATGTCTTATATCCGGTAGTCCTACCTGCTTTTCAATTCAAAAACCAATATTGTTTTACGCTTCAATCCAAATTCCGTTCGCCCGGCGTCAGTCAGCGTCGGGGATATTCTCCACCCCGGCGTCCTCCCATAGCCGCTCTATGTTGTAGAAGTCGCGTGCCTCGGGCAGGAATATATGCACCATGACGTCTATATAGTCCATCGCTATCCACTGCGACTGCTGCTCCCCGATCACGCGGACAGGCTTTTCACCTGCCTTCTCCAGCGCAGTGTCTTCCACGGAATCCATTATCGCGGACACCTGTGTCGGCGAGTTGCCGGAGCATATCACGAAATAGTTGCATATCGCCCCGTCGATTCCCTGCATATCCACCACCACGATTTCCTTACCCTTCTTCTCCTGGATACCCTTGGTAATTACTTCTACAAGTTGCTTTGTTGTTGTCATTTACGTTACTGAATATTATTATTTCCACGGGCTGTGTCTTTGCACAAAACCTTATGCAAAGGTACATCTTATAATCGTAAAACCATTAATATCGTGTGTTATTTTGATATTTTTTAGAAAAAAGTAGGTGAAAACGCTTGCGATTAAAAAAAAATGCGTACCTTTGCATCCGAAATTCAGGTGATGCCCTTGGGCGGGCATGCGGCAATGCCGCCACTGGGTTGTCTTTGGTTATTGGGGTATGGTGTAATGGTAACACTACAGATTCTGGTCCTGTCATTCTTGGTTCGAATCCGAGTACCCCAACAAAAGGTGTCTTTCCCGATAGTGGAAAGACACCTTTTTTGTTGGTCACACTAACAATATATAAAACCTTGAATGTTATTATATGATTTGGTGGACGCACGGCCAGTGTGTCCACCAAATCATAAAACTCTTAAACCTAATTTGATATGGCAAATAATCGCCATGGATTCATTCCTTGTCGCGGTTTTCCGCGTCGATGGTCTTTATCTTCTGGCGCACGAGTTCGCACTCATCCTTCAGTTTCTGCACCTTGCGGTTCATCTCGTCGATGAGCGTGCTGCCTTTCTTCGACGCCGCGTTGAGGAATCCGAGGTTGTTCTCGTAGGTCTGTATTTCCTGCTTCAGTCCCTCGTACCGCCTCATGAGCCTCGACCGTTCGCTGTCGAGCGTTCCCTCCCCGCGTTCCGCCATGCTGCGCACCGAGCTGCGGAAATTGTCGAGGCGGCGGCGGTTTGCGCTGATGTTCAGTTCCTTGAACACGCGGTCCAGCACCTCGCGGTATTCTTCATACAGTTTGTCCTTCTCCTTGAAAGGCACATGCCCGATGCTGTTGTATTCATCAATCAGCTGATACACCTTGTCCTTTGCATCCTCCTCCGGTGTCTCGAGCATGGCTTTCAGCTTGTCTATTATCTCACGTTTCTTCCCGAGGTTTTCCTTCTCGGCGCGCCTCGTCCCTGACGTTGCCTCGTTTCGTGCCTCGAAGAATTTGTTGCATGCCGAAATGAAATCCTCCCAGAGTTTGTCTCCCAGTTTCCTCGGCACCACGCCTATCGCCTTCCATTCCTTCTGTAGCGCGATGAGTTTGTCGGCTGTTTTTTTCCAGTCGGTGCTGTCCTGCATGGCCTGTGCCTGCTCGACGAGCGCGCGTTTCTTCTCTGCGTTCTCGGCCATGTGCTGTTTCATTTCCTTGAAATATTCTGATTTTCTCCCGAAGAAATCATCACATGCCTTGCGGAAACGCTCGAAGATCTTCACGTTCATCTTCTGCGGAGCGAAGCCTATTGTCTTCCATTCGCCCTGGATTTCTATTATCTCCTTGGTGTTCCTGTCCCAGTCGGCTGCTCCATTGTTTTCCCTCTTCGCTATATCTTCCACCTTTTCGCACAGTGCGGTCTTGAGGTTGAGGTTCTCCTCCTCCTTGGCACGCAGTTCTTCATAGTGTTTCTGGTGTTTCTTGTTTATCACTGTCGATGCCGCCTTGAAGCGAGCCCATAGTTCCTCACGCAGTTCCTTTGCCACCGGTCCCGTCTCGCGGTACTCCTGATGCAGGTCCTGCAGTTGGTGGAATGCGCTTATCACGTCCTCCTCGTCCGCGAGTTTCTCCGCAGCCTCGCACAGTTGTGTCTTTTTCTCGAGGTTTTTCTTGAAGTCGTATTCGCGCGCCTCGCTGTTAAGTTTCAGCAGGTCGTAGAACTGCTCCACATAGAGTTGGTAGTTGCGCCACAGTTCGTTTGCCTTTTCCGCCGGCACTTGCTTTATCTCCTTCCACTCCTGCTGCAGTTGCTTGAACTGCTGGTACGACCGGTTGGCCTCCTCCGGCGAAGTCGCCATGGTCTTTATTTTTTCGATAATCTCCTGTTTCTTCTTCAGGTTGTCCTGCTTCTCCTCCTCCTGCTGCAGGAAGAAGTTCGAGCGTTTCTCCTTCACGAGCATCATCTCGCTCTTGAAGGCCTCCTCGTAATCATCAGGCACTATCTGGTATTTATCGGGGTCTCCGCCTGCATCGAGATATTCCTTGAGGCTTGCCTCGCGCTCAGACTTGTGCAGTTTGTAGAATGCGGATTTCAGCGCATCGACCTCTTCCTTGGCCGGCACTTCTTCCCCATGAGCGATTTCCCTGAGACGTTCCACCACCTCCTTCTTGGTTTCATAGGTCCTCGGTTTCTGCTCCTGCTCCTTTGTTTCCTCGTCCTGAGCCACGCCGGTGTCCCGCGCCGTCTCTTCGTTCTCCACTTCAGCCGTGCTCCCGGCTGGCATTTCTTCTTTCCTTGTCTGCTCCAAGGCGTTCTCTTGAGAGTCCATCATGTAACTTTCTTTAGTTGATGATTCGAGTTTTTACATTTCCTTATCGTAAGGGATTTGGTATAATTCGCCGTGCGAAATTACGTCTTTTATTTCAAATAACCTAAGAAAAACTACTTTTTTTTCACTTTCCGCCGTCAAATGAGTTTCCGCCACCTCAAAACCGCCCAGGCGCCGAATGCCACGATGGCGGAAATGACGAGCGCGATTACGAACCCCACCGGGCTTTTTTCCATGCCGTTTATGAGGTTCATGCCGAAAATCGACGACACGAGCATCGGGAACGTCATGACGATCGTCACCACGGTGAGCGTACGCATCACGGTGTTCATGTTGTTGTTGATGATGCTCGAGTATGTGTCCATTGTCGATTCGAGTATGTCAGAATAAATGTTCGTCGTCTCGCGTGCCTGGCTCAGCTCGATATTCACGTCCTCGATGAGGTCGGCGTCGAGTTCGTCCACCTGCAGTTTGAACTTCAGTTTCTGTATGAGTGTCTCGTTTCCCCGTATCGACGTGATGAAATATGTGAGCGAGTCCTGCAGCCTGCTAAGCCCCATCAGCGACTCGTTGTCCACGTCCTTGTCGAGGTCGCGCTTGGCGCGTTCGATTATGTTGTTTATCTGCTTCAGGCGTTTCAGGTACCACACTGCCGACGACAGGAACAGCCTGAATATCATGTCAACATAGTCGGTGAAGCCAGTGCCGCGCCTCTGGTGGAAGCCGATGAAGTCAATCATCATGTTCGTCTCGAAGTAGCACACCGTTATCGTCACGTCCCGCTTGTGGATTATTCCGAGTGGGATGGTGGTGAACGGGGTGCGGGACCTCACCTCCTTGACATACGGGATGCGCAGGATTATGAGCATCCAGCCATCGTCATACTCATATCGCGCGCGCTCGTCGGTGTCGCTGATGTCCGTCAGGAAATAGTCGGGTATTCCGAATCTCTCCTCCAATTCGTGAAAGTCATCGTCCGTCGGACATGTAACCTGTGTCCAACAGTTTGGTTGCCACTCCGCCAACTGCTTCAGACAACCCGTAGTGTTCCAGTATTTCATCATTTTCCTAATCCTTCAATGGTTTTTTCCATGGCGAAGGATTAGCCCTGCGGAAGTGGTAATCCTCTGCCTAAGATAAGTTCTCGCTGCTTTCCGCCGGGTAATCGTCCATACTGTTGTTTTTTTAATATTGTTCGCCCGTGCCATTATGGTCATCACACGCCCGTGGCACGATGCGCTGTTTACGGCTGCAAAGTTAGTGTTTTTTTTGAAAACACAAGCAACATACAGTTTTTTTTATTGTTAGAAAGGATTATGCTGGCACAACCCTTCGAAAATCCCGGGCTTCCAGGCGTTGCCGCATTGGCCGTCGTCGCAACCTGGAAGCCACGGAATTTACATTAAAGAAAATTTACAAGTGCGGCTTTACTTCACCGGAACTTCCCCGAGCACCTTCTTCAGCAATGCCCAGAACGGCTCCGCCGTCTTCCACAGCGTGCGCTCGGTGGTTGTGTGCGGTGAGCGCACCGTCGGGCCGAGGCTCACCACATCGAGGTGCGGGTACTTGCCAAGGATGATTGAGCACTCCAGTCCTGCATGGTCCACCTGTATGATGCCGTCCTCGCCGTTCAGCTCCTTGTAAACGCGCATCATCAGCGCGAGTATCTCCGAGTCGGGGTTAGGGTCCCAGCCGCCGTAGCTGCCGTCTGTCTCCACCTTCATGCCAATCATGTTGAAGCAGCTCTCGATGGTCTTTACGACATAGTCCTTCATGTCCTCGCGGCTCGAGCGTGCAAGGATCTTTATGGAAGCCTCGCCTCCCTCGATGTCTATTATTGCAAGGTTCGAGCTTGTCTCAACCACGTCGGGATATGAAGGTATCATGCGGATGACGCCGTCGTGGCAAGCGTATATGGCGTCCACGAGGTTGTCCTGCACCTCAACCGGTACCTGCATTGCGGGGGTCTCGGTGTCCTCAGCATAGAACTCCAGGCCGTTTGTCTCTATCGTCTTGAACTCATCGGTGAATCTTTCCTTCCATTCGCCGACCAGCTTCCTCACGGCCTCGACGTTCTCCTTCGGCAATGTCAGCACCACCTCTGCCTTGAACGGTATGGCGTTGCGCATGTTTCCGCCGTGCCATGTAGCCAGGCGCGCCTCGCACTTCTCTATCGCCTCGCGCACGAAGCGAACCATCAGTTTGTTTGCGTTTGCCCTGCCCTCGTTTATCTCGAGGCCGGAGTGACCGCCGCGCAGGCCCTTCAGCGTGATGCGGAGTGCGGCGTCAGCCTTGTCCGTCTCAACCTCCTTGTAGCCGAGCGTGCCGGTGATGTCGATGCCGCCCGCGCTGCCGATGACGAACTTGCCCCATGTCTCAGAGTCGAGATTGAGCAGGATGTCGCCATTGAGCTCGCCGGCAGGCAGCGCGTTCGCGCCAACCATGCCCGTCTCCTCGTCTGCCGTGATGAGCGCCTCGACTGGGCCGTGCTTAAGTGTCTTGTCCTCCATGACCGACATTATCGCAGCCACGCCAAGGCCGTCGTCGGCGCCAAGAGTGGTGTTGTTGGCCTTCACCCACTCGCCGTCTATCCACGGCTCTATCGGGTCGGTCTCGAAATTATGCTTGCTGTCCGGTGACTTCTGCGGCACCATGTCCATGTGGGCCTGCAGGATGACACCCTTGCGGTTCTCCATTCCCGGAGTCGCGGGCTTGCGCATAACGATGTTGCCTGCGGGGTCCTTGAAGCCTTCCACGCCGGCCTTCTCTGCGAAGTCGAGCAGGAATTTTTCTATTTTCTCAAGATGCCCTGAGGGGCGCGGTACCTGTGTGAGTGCATAGAAGTTTTTCCAGATGCACTGCGGTTTAAGATTTAAGATTTCATTCATGGTTTTTATATGTATAGAAATTTGAAGTTCCGACCGCAAAGATATAAAAAAACTCTGCCACTGCCAAATCTTTCAGCCACAAATTTCCGTATTCCATTGATTTGCGCTAACTTTGCACACTGATACAGATATGGCGGAACGAAGGAAAATCATCACGGGGGCGGCGAAAATCGCAATGCCCTTGGTCTTGGGAGCGGCGATACTCTACTGGATGTACCGCGACTTCGATTTCGGGAGCATCAATGATGTCATGCTCCACGAAATGGACTGGACGTGGATGATACTCTCGATGCCCTTCGGGGTGCTCGCGCAAATGTTCCGTGGCTGGAGGTGGAGGCAGACACTCGAGCCGATGGGCGAGGCGGCGCGCGCCTCGACCTGCATCAACAGCATATTCATGAGCTACGCGGCATCGCTCGTGGTGCCGCGCATAGGCGAGTTCACTCGCTGCGCGGTGCTGCGGCAATACGACGGGGTGTCGTTCCCGAAGGCGCTCGGCACCGTCGTCACCGAGCGTGCCATCGACACGCTGCTGGTACTGTCCATCACCGCGCTGACGCTGCTGTCGCAGATGAGCGTGTTCTGGACATTCTTCGACAGGACCGGCACGAGCATCGACTCGATACTCGCAAGGTTCTCACCGGCTGGCTACCTCGTCACAGCCGTGTGCGCCGTCGCCGCCGCGACACTGCTCCACCTGCTGCTGCGCCGCCTGAGCATATATAATAAGGTGCGCTCCACACTCGGCGGTATATGGCAGGGCATCATGTCGTTGCGCGGCGTGCGCAACAAGCCACTGTTCGCATTCTACACCATCGCTATATGGGGCAGCTATTTCCTTCACTACTACCTCACGTTCTTCTGCTTCGACGCCACTGCCCGCCTCGGGCTTTCGTGCGCCCTCGTGACGTTCATCGTCGGGTCCATAGCGGTGATTGTGCCAACGCCGAACGGCGCCGGCCCGTGGCATTTCGCAGTGAAGACTATGCTCATACTTTATGGCGTGGCAGACAGCCAGGCACTTTATTTTGTTCTCATCGTGCATACCCTGCAGACACTTCTCGTGGTGCTTCTCGGGATTTATGCGTGGATGGCACAGTCGTTCGCGGCAAAAAGGCAGCCCGCCGACAATCAAGCACCGCCCAAGTGATGCTTTGCCGTGACGCCAAGCCGCCGCTTTTGGTGAGCAAACACGGCGAGTTTGGTAAGCAATTACGGCGTATTTGCCATGCAATTACGGCGTATTTGGTCTGCAAATACGGCGAGTTTGATATGCAATTACGGCGTATTGGGACACCCGTATGCCCGATGTGAATTACCGCAAGCTCTCTGAACTCACAGCCCAAGTACATAAGATTGGTACAAACTATAATCAAGTCGTCCGCCTGATGCACCTTTATACGGCTGAGAAAAGTGTAAGGACTTTGTTGCAGGAACTTATCCGGCAGACAAAAGAACTCACCGCCTTGCAAGAGAAAACAGTGAGTTTAACCATTGACTATCGGGAGAGATAAGGGATGTGCGATGGAATTATATTCCCCCAAGCATTTTTTGCAGCAGATTTCCTGATGAACGTACTATCTTAAAGTCCACCGTTTGGTTTTCTACAGATTTTATCTCTGTCGGCTTGAAACGGCAAAGGGCTTCCTGACGCTCCAAAGTGTCACGGACATAAGAAAGTCTTCGTATCTGCCCTGCAAACGTGCAATATGGCGATTGCAGATAAATAATTTGTCCGTTTACATTGCCGTGGCGTTTATTCTCGAACTTCAATAAGATGGTTATATCCGTACTGTCCGCTGGTGTGACTGGTGTGTTTGCCGTTTTGTGTATGGTAGCCGTTCCCGAATACACCTGTTTGTAGGGCAGGAAATAGGCTACAGCCAAAAGACAAAGTAAAACCACTCCAATGGCGGTGATGCCGTATCGGACGAGCGAGGAGGGTATCTGTCCCACGATGCTGCGTACTTTCTCGCTGCGGAGCTCAAAGCTACGTTCCTGTTTATTTTTCTGTTTTTCCATATCAGTTGCCGAGTTCTAATTGGTTCTTTACCAAGGCGAAGTATTTGCCACGTTTGGCGGTCAGTTCCTCGTGTGTTCCCATCTCTGCGATTTTGCCCTCATCCAAGACCACTATCTGGTCGGCATCACGGACGGTGGAAAGGCGGTGTGCCACCACGACAACCGTTTTTCCTTTGTAGAAATCCGAGAGATTTTCGGTGATGGCTCGCTCGTTGTTGGCATCGAGGGCATTGGTGGCTTCGTCCAAGAAGACGAACATCGGGTTCTTATAGACTACCCTTGCAATAAGGATGCGTTGCCGTTGTCCCTGACTGATGCCCTGTCCGTCCTGTCCTATCATTGTGTTGTAAGCCAATGGCAGGGCTTCGATATAGTCGGCTATGTTTGCCACACGTGCGGCATGGCGGATACGCCCGATGTCGGGTTCATCATCCGATATGGCAATATTCCTCGCAATGGTGTCGGAGAAGAGATACCCCTCCTGCATCACGGCTCCGCATTGGCTGCGCCACCAACCGAGGTTATATTCATTCAGGTTGGCATTGCCTATCTTGATGCTTCCATTCAGTGGCTCATAGAATCCCAAAAGGAGTTTTACGAGCGTAGTCTTTCCGCTTCCGCTTGCCCCCACGATTGCAGTTACCTTGCCGTTGGGAATAGAAAGATTGATATTCGACAGAATATCTTTCGGACTGTAGATGTCGTATTTAAAGGAAAGGTCTTTTACCGTGAGGGAATGTCCTTCGGCTGTTTCGTCAGTATAGGCGTTCTGAGTCCTTTCAGCATTCTCCTCGTTGGCCTCGGTATGGATTTCATTCATGCGGTCAAGGCTGATGCTCACGTCCTGCCAAGAGTAGATAAACTGTATGAGTTGCTCCACGGGACTGTTGAGCTGTCCGATGATGTACTGCACCGCCAGCATCATACCAAGGGTCATATTGCCTTGGATAACGGCTGTGGCGGCAAGAACGGTAATGAGGATGTTCTTTACCTCGTTGATGGTGATGCTCCCTGCCTGCTGTACTTGTTGCAGGTTCAGGGATTGCAGATTAACCTTGAAAAGGTCGGCCTGCACGTCCTCCCATTCCCATCGCTTGCGCTGCTCGCACCCTTGCAACTTGATTTCCTGCATACCGCCAATGAGTTGGTAGGTGACGTTGCGGTTGCGTCCTGCCTGCTCGAAATATTTGTAATCCAACTGTCTGCGCTTTTTGAGAAAAAGGATTATCCAGCCTGCGTAAAGCGATGTTCCAAAGAGGAAGACAAGGAAGATGCCAAGATTATAGACAGCAAGGACGACACCAAATACCAGGAATGTGAAGAAAGAGAACAGCAGGCTCAAACTGCTTGAGGTGAGGAACTGTTCCACACGTCGATGGTCTTCAATGCGTTGCAAGAGGTCGCCCATCAGTTTGGTGTCGAAGAACTTCATCGGCAGCTTCATCAGCTTTATGAAGAAGTCCGATATGAGCGAGATGTTGATTCGTGTGGAGATATGCAGAAGTATTTTGGAGCGGATAAAGTCGATGGCGGTACGGCTGAAAAGGAGCATCATTTCAGCCAGCAACACCAACCACACGAAGCCGATGTCCTTTCCCCCTATACCCGTATCTACGATGGCCTGCGTGAGAAACGGGAAAATGAGTTGCAGCAGCGAGCCGAGCAACAGACCGAGAATGAGTTGCGTGAAGAAGCGTTTGTATTTCCTTATGTAGCCCCAAAGGAATTTTAGTCTCTCTTATGGCATTTTTTGTTCATACTCACCTAATAATCCCCGCATCAGTATCTGTATTGTTTATTTGTTTTTGCGGATTACGAGTTTTTCCAATTCTGAAATTGTAGCTGAATGCAATCGTTACCAAATTGTTATTGTATTTTTGGTATTTATATGTTTGTCCTTGTATAGCTTTGCTGTTGATTTCTGTGGTGTTAACAGCATTCATAAAAGGATTGTTGATGCTTATAGCACAACGTATCTTACGAATATTATAGTAAGCACTCAATTGAAGATTTGGAGCCATGCGGGTTTTGGTTTCATTGAACATGTAACTGATGGCTGTTATGTAATTGGCTTGTATACCCCATTTGGGTTGATCATAGCTGATTGTTAATCCTCCCAACAAACCTGTATATGAAGTTGAAAACTTCAATCCGTCATTGATATAACGATTAAGCGTAAGAAAGCCCGACAGGTTAAGTGTCTGTGAGAACAACTTTTGACTTGCATACATGCGAATCTGAGCATGTGTAAAACTATTTTGGTTTGATATTGTGTATACAAATTTATCTGTCTCTGGATCGTAATATGGTGGATTATTCGTGAAAGGATGCTTGCTGTACTGTAAATAAGCTGTCAAACTTAGGAAAGTGTCTGCCTTACGAAAACTCAGAGACGCCTGATTGCTATATGATTGATAGGGTTTGAGATGAGGGTTTCCCTTACTTATTTCATATTCTGAGGTGGTTTGACTGAAATCCGAACGCATAGCCAATGTTGGCTCTTGGGGATTGATGTTCAAATGGTATTGCAAGCGAATTTCTTTTGCAAAAGGAATAGACAAAGACAGAGAAGGGCGGAAAAAATGGTATTGAAAAAGAAGACCATCGTTCTTAATTAGATAGAAAGAATAACCTCCTCCCAAAGAGTAAGAGAGCTTTCCAAATGCACCGCTGAACTCCAAATAATTGTAACTATTGAGATTTTGGAGAGAAATTGGATTTACACCTTCTGTCATCGTATAGATATTGTCTGTGTGAGAATAAAGCTCATAAGTGCCAGCGGTTAGCCAATGCCGATCTGTCAAAGGATACTTGTAAATGATTTCTCCAATTATCGAATGGTGCTTTCCGTTAACATCGTATGAACTCTCATATTTCGCCGAAGAATTATTGGTGTATTCTTTATTGTACCATCTGTTATAATCGCTGGTAATATGAGTTCCTGTCAAACTTGCCAACAGATTAGACCTATTTGAAAACGATTTATCTATGTAGAATTCTAGCATTATGTTGTGGGTCTTATTCTTTCTACTCAATATCTCTGTGAAAGTCGGGATGTCATCCTTCAAAACATTGCTAACATAGCTATTCTTTGGTTGCCATAATCCGCTATACTTTGCGGTTGCATTGAAAAAGGAATTACGGCTGTCAATAAGACGATTATAGTCCAACTGTATGTCTCCATTCCAACGTTTGCTTCGTCCTTCTTCTCCAATGGAGTTGAGCGTCATGATAGATGTTGGATAATTGAATTCTTGAATACTATTGGCATAAATACATCCGACATTTTGATGTTGTCCATTAATTTTAACGCTCAAAAAATCGGATTTCCTTATCCATTTAAAGTAAGCATAGACACTACCCATATTCGTTGTAACTGCACTTAACAGCCTGGTTCCACCCTGAATCCCCTCGTACTGTTGTTTCGTTTTAACTAAAATCACGGCGCTTACTCCTTCTCCATAGGCAATTCCTGGATTATCCACATACTCTATCTTGGTTATATCTTGAGGTTGCAAGGCAACCAAATCTGATTGCTGAGAGAGTACGCCATTGATACGGATTTGTAATGTGCCTTGCTTTAATGAGGAGAAAGAGTGATTAATCAAATCAAATCGGAGATCGGGTAAATTCATGCGTTGGATAATATCGTAAGCATCGACACTCTGTTTTTTGATAACATCTGAAGGATAATATATCCAACGGTCTGCTTTGGATTGTACAGTTGCAGAAACAGTGACCTCACTGAGTTCTATGGACTTTTCTTCTAAAAACACTTCACCTAAATCAATATTTTTTGTCAACTCTATAATAGATAAGAGTGTCTGTTTATAGCCCATGCAAGAAATCTGTATGCAATAGGATGAAGCGGGAATATTATTGAGGGAGAACTTCCCGTCAAGGTTGCTTAATGTATGATACTTGGTCATTGCAGTGCTGTTTGCCAATAATACCACTTGTGCTGCTTCTACAGGCTTAAGAGTGGAGGAATCCTTAAGAGTTCCTTTGATTGAAAAACCTTGCCCGTAGCAAACCTGTACAGTACACAATAAAAAGAAGAGAAACTTCTTTTTATAACAATTATCATATATCCAATTCATGTCCTTGGCAGTTTTTGTATGACGACTTCCACTCATGCTTTTGGTGATGATGAAGAAATCAGCCTTATGTTTCGAACGCGAATATAATCAATAATTTTGACTTGTGCAAACATTCTCAATTTTTTCTTGCGCATTTTTTATTGAACTTGCAATTTTGCAATGCAAAAGAGTTGATTCTGGGTGTTTTTTGCAGGCTTAATAATTAG
>OISY01000108.1_pt1 | contig 25080 bp, 18 predicted proteins | sample 1586631 | NCBI WGS metagenome assembly OISY01 (sample SAMN02675049, study PRJEB24791) | human gut metagenome, SKBSTL061 | isolation source: stool | host: Homo sapiens | place: USA | reverse complement strand
TTCCTCAAGATACCCGAAGAGTACTCTTTTATTTTCAACAGGCTACAGATTTGGGGCATTCTGAGTCACAAATGATAAGTGGATATCTGTATAAAGTAGGAGCATGGGATTTGAAGCCAGACCCTTTAAAAGCTGCCGAACTCTTTGTGTGTCCGTCAATGACAAACCCCAGTGATGAAATTGTATAGTGGGAAGCTATAAATTTATTCTTATATGGTGGTATTGGAGGAACACCTCTAAATGAATATAGAGGTGTTAGTCTGTTGGTGTTTATGAGCCAATTGGAAATTCCCTATGCAATGTATTTGTTAGGTAAGGCTCATGAAAACGGTTTATGGGGAGTGTCTAAAGACAAAGACGAGGCGATAAGATTATATCGTGAGTCTGCGAATTTAGGGTGTACTGCTGCTATGCTATTTCAGCCTTAAAAGAAGAGCCTTTTGTGGTGACTGAACAATAAGCAGAGAGGAGGTGATTATTTGCTTTACCACTTATTTAATGTATTTGGAAAATTCTTCAATGCAATAATGCAAAATCCGCATAATAAAAGGCAATAGTCGGATAAAATAAGCCAAGTTTCCCGAAAACCTTATTCGTAAGGTATCCGCAGGTAAAAAATAAGGAGTTAAGTATTTATTTAACTCCTTGATTTATATATTATTGTAATTTTATTATCGGTAATCTTATTCAATTTCCCCAGACGCGTACTCTAACCGGGCTGGGCTACAGCCCGAATTGCGGATGCAAAGGTACGGCTTTTTTTGGTATTTGCAAATATTCTCTGTACTTTTTTACATTAAAAGTGCATCTTTTTATGCAAGGTATTGATGAAACTAATAAGTCGATTCCCTATATTCAGAGGGAGACATATTGGTGTGTCTTTTAAAAAAACGACCTAAAGCAGACTGGTTCAGGAACTTAGTTCTGATTGTTATTTCCTGAATATTAAGAGAACTGTTTTTCAATAATTCTTTTATCTCCAGTAATGAATAATCTATAATCCAGTCCTTAGGAGATTTTCCACTGGTTTCTTTAACTACTTCAGACAAATATTTGGAAGAAACATGAAGTTTGTCGGCATAAAAGATAACCTCTTTATGTTCTCTGTAGTTATCCATCATTAGCGTGTAGAATCTATGTGTTAAATCTTCTTTACGTGTTGTACTTGTATTATTTCTATGATTGATATAATTTTCAAAATCGTTATATAAATCTAGGAATATAATTCTTAGCAGAGCTATAATTGCTTCTCTGGAAAAACTTTTGGGAAGTTTGCTCCGACTCTTCAGTAATGCATAATAATTCATGAAATACTGCATCTCTTGTTCCGGCAAGGGATAAAGGAAACGAGATTTCATGTAAGAGAAAAATTGAGGAGAAAAACTCCTGATAGTTTTTATTACATCATAGAAAAATGTGTTTGAAAGTGTAAAATAGTTTGTTGTGAAATTAGGACTTGTCTCTATGACTGAGACTAGCAATCCCGGCATAAAGACAAAAACATCATGTGGGTGTATAGTATATTCTTGAGAATCCATTCTTATTTTAGCATTTCCTTGTATACAGATTCCAATAGTACATATAGGGGTATAAGAAGGGCAATCTGTAATGGGCAATGTTGATGCATTAGATTGCATGCAAAATTCATTCTCTAATATATCTTCTCTATTCTTTTCAAATTCCTTATATAACATTTATACCAACCAATTATATAATGCAAAAATAGGGTTTCTGAAGCATTGAAAAGTTGATCAATGGTATTTAGGAACAATTTTACGGAAAAAAAGCACTTTGTATTTGTCTTTTTTAAATGATTGGCCTGTTTTTTAACTAATGTATTATAAATACTCTAATTGCTTGATTGTTAAAAGTTTGATCGATTGTAATTGGGAATAAATAAAAGATGTTTTTATTGTATCGGACAGATGGAAAGTTTGTACAATCCTTTCCATCTGTTTGAAGGGAGATCAGCAACCCATGGATTCATGATAAAAATCCAGCATTTCAAAAATTTCGTCTTTACTTGCCGATTGATTAATCTGTATATTTCCTATTTCAGTTAATAGAGTGAAATTGATAATGCCTGCTGAGTTTTTCTTATCATGTTTCATGAATTCATAGAGGCGTTCATATTGTTTGCAATTAAAAGGCATAACTCCATAATGTTCTTTGACGAACAGGATGGTCTGACGTAGCTTGTCTTTAGGAAAACCAGTTTTGATATGGGAGAAATAAAGTTCACAAACTATTCCCCATGCCACAGCGTAACCATGTAATATCGGATGCTGTGTTTCTAATGCCAGACTTTCAAAAGCATGCCCTACGGTGTGTCCCAGATTTAAAGCTTTGCGGATTCCTCTTTCAAAAGGGTCCTGTTCCACTATATTTTCTTTAATCTGTACAGATTTTCCGACTAAAGTCTGTAAGACCTTGTAATCTATATTGTTGAAGTCAAATCTCAGCAATTCTATCCAATGATCATGGGTGCTGATAAGACCATGTTTCAACATTTCAGCGTATCCGGACAATAGATTGCGAATATCCAGTGATTTTAGAAAATTAGCGTCAATCAATACACTTTCGGCAGGAGAGAAGACTCCGATCTCATTCTTTAATCCGTTGAAATTGATTCCGGTCTTGCCTCCTACAGATGCATCAACCATAGCCAGCAGTGTGGTAGGAATATTAATATATTTGATCCCTCGTTTGAAAGTTGATGCGGCGAATCCTCCTAAATCTGTAACCATCCCTCCACCTAAATTGATAAGTAGCGAATGACGGCTTGCACCTTTATCTCCCAACTCTTTCCATACATATGCCAGTGTTTCCAAGTTTTTGTGCACATCTTCAGCCCCTATATAAATAAAATGGGCATTTTTAATACAATCAAATTCTGATAAAACAGGAATGCAAAGTTCACGTGTATGTTCGTCAGCCAAGACAAATAATTTGTCATGTGGGCATTGGTTTATTGCCTTATTGAGATTTTCTTCTAAGTTATGGCAGATAATAACTTCTTGTTTACTCATATTTTCTATTATTTGCCTGCAAATTTAGGTAAAAAAGCAAAAAGATGACCGTTCTTTGCTTACAAATAATTACTTTTGTACGTTAAAATATAAAATAATGAAAGGAATTTTACCGGTTTATTGTAGGACGATGGGATATGTTGTTCTGTTGTTGTCTGTTTTCGTACCGTTGCTCATGTTTATGTTTGGCATGATAAATGATAGTAACTTGTTGTTTACAAAGGCTTCTATCAAGTTACTTATCTGGTTTTCTCTGTTTATGATCTTCTTGGCAAAAGTGAAGGATGAGAATGAGAAGATTTCCCGAATACGTATCAAGGCTATTTGTTATGCTATTTATTTGTTGGGCATTTATTATATTGTAATGTTGGTCAGAGGAGTATATAATGGAAATCTGGAAGAAGCGGATAATTCCATTGCTATAGTTTATATGGTTTTTAATGTTATTTGTCTGGAATTTGGTGTACAAAAAAGCCGGGTTGACCGATTGTTTAAGAAATAAATACATTTTTCCGTTAAACCTTTTGTCGACAAGAGTGTCCAAAGGACATTAGGCATTAAAATTTCAAGGAAAAAGAAAAAATGAAGAAGTTAGTATTATTGTTGTTACTGGTATGTACCTGTGCAACTCTCTCTTGGGCGCAAAGTGGCAAGCGCATAACCGTGACGGGATCTGTGATTGATGGTGATGATAAAAGCCCGGTTGGACAAGCTACCGTACAATTACTTTCTCTACCCGATAGTACAATGGTGGTAGGAAATGTTACCAATAACAACGGAGTATTCTCTATTGCTGCCCGTCCGGGGAAATATGTACTTAAAATTTCATTTGTAGGTTACCTTACTCAGGAAAAATCTTTGCAGCTGACAGCTGGTAAACCGAGTGTTAATATTGGAACAGTCACTTTACCCACCGATGCTATCATGTTGGGTGAGGCGGTTATTGTAGCCGAGGCTCCGCAGGTAACCATTTCAGAAGATACTATTGGCTATAACGCTTCTGCTTATCGTACTCCTGAGGGGGCGATGTTGGAAGAATTGGTGAAAAAACTTCCGGGAGCAGAAATAGATGACGATGGTAATATCAAAATCAATGGTAAGGAAGTAAAAAAGATTATGGTAGACGGCAAAGAGTTTTTTGGTGGCGATGTGAAGACCGGTTTGAAGAATCTGCCAGTCGATATGGTGGAAAAACTGAAAACATATGATAAGAAGTCCGATTTGGCACGCATTACGGGTATTGATGATGGTGAGGAGGAAACAGTGCTCGATTTGACGGTAAAGAAGGGGATGAATCAGGGTTGGTTTGGAAATGTGGATTTGGCGGCCGGTACGGAAGACCGTTATGCGGGAAGAGCTATGATTAACCGTTTTTATGATAAAACTCAGGTTTCTATTATTGGTTCCGCCAATAATGTGAATGATCAGGGATTTTCGGGAGGAGGACCTCGTTGGAGGCGTAACAATGGATTGAACGCGACTAAAATGCTAGGAGCGAATTTTGCTACAGAAACAGAAAAACTGGAATTGGGAGGTAGTATGCGTTACAACTATCGTGATGCAGATGTAGTAACAGTCGGATCTTCACAGCGTTTTTTGCAGTCGGGGGATTCTTATTCCAATTCAAACAAAGCCAATAGTAATAAGGAAACAGGTTTCAAGGCAGATTTCCGTATGGAATGGCGTCCCGATTCAATGACCAATATTATTTTTCGGCCGAATGTTTCTTATAATAAAACAAAAGGGACTTCGGCAACAGAATCAGGAACTTTTAATGAGGACCCTTACCAATATGTGGTAAATCCCAATGATTATCTGAACTTTAACAATATAGGTACCGATGACCCGTTAAGGGATACTCGTATTAATGCTACCAATGAACACAATTTGTCAAAATCAAATAGTTTGTCGGCTAATGCAACTTTACAGCTGAATCGGAAACTGAATGATAAAGGACGTAATATTACATTCCGTGGTTCGTTTGGATATGGAGATGATGACAGCGATCAGTATGCTCAATCGGAAACCCGTTATTATCAGATAAAGAACTATTTAGGAGGGGATTCTATAGAACATCGTAATCAATACATTACGATGCCTACTAAAAATTATAATTATACAGCACAGTTTACTTATAGCGAACCTATAGCACGGGCTACTTTCCTGCAATTTAGTTATAGATTCCAATATAAGAATAGCAAGAGTGATAAATCGACATATGATTTGGGGTATCCTTGGAATATAAATGACGGATTACCCGAAGACTATGAAACTGCTTATGTAGATAGCTTGAGTAAGGATGCTGAATATAAATACTTTAATCATGATATCTCTTTAGGACTACGATTTATCCGGGAGAAATATCAGTTGAGTGCCGGCATGTCCTTACAGCCTCAAAATACGAAATTGTCCTATAAGAAGGGAGATTATATGACTGATACCACAAGAACGGTATTCAATTTTGCTCCGAATCTGGATTTTCGTTATCGCTTCTCTAAGGTAAGTCAGCTGCGTATCACTTATCGTGGGCGTAGTAGTCAGCCTAGTATGGAAAACCTGCTGCCGATTGTCGATAATTCCAATCCGTTGAATATCCGTGTGGGTAATCCTGGTTTGAAGCCTTCGTTTGCCCATACCATGCGTTTGTTTTATAACACTTATAATGCCGAGAAGCAGCGTGGCATAATGACTCATGTAAATTTCACTGCTACTCAGAATAGTATCAGTAATAGTACGGTATATGATGAGAATACGGGTGGTACTACTTCAACTCCTCAGAATATCAATGGAAACTGGAATGCGTTTGGTATGTTCGGTTTTAATTCGGCTTTGAAGAATAAAAAGTTTACTATAAATTCTTTTTCTCGTGTTAACTACCGGAATCAAGTAGCGTTCTTATACAATAAGGAAACATTGCATGATGATAAGAATACGACTACCGGCTTGACTTTGGCGGAGAATCTGAATGGGTCCTATCGGAATGACTGGTTTGAATTTTCATTGAATGGTTCTATTGAATATACAGCGGAACGTAGCAAGCTGCGTCCTGAAAAGAACCAGAATCCTTATACATTCTCATATGGAGCGAGTACCAATGTCACTTTACCATGGCAGATGACATTGTCTACTAATATTACCAATCAGTCCCGTAGAGGATATGATGATGCCAGTTTGAACAATAATGAACTGATTTGGAATGCCCAAATAGCACAAAGTCTATTGAAAGGAGCTGCAACTGTTAGTTTTGAAATGTACGACATCTTAAAACAACAGAGCAATATCAGCCGTTCTTTGACTGCGGATGTACGTTCGGTTACCGAATACAACAGTATCAACAGTTATTGTATGGTACATTTTATCTATCGTCTGAATATTTTTGGAAGTAAAGCCGCCCGTGACAAGATGATGAATAGCCATAGGGGATTCGGCGGTCCCGGTTTTGGTCCCGGTCCAGGAAGACATGGCCGGCGTCCTTTTTAAATGAAACTATATCTTAATCTTTTCCCAATCTATATTGTTATAGGTTGGGATTTTTTTTATAAGTTTGCTTATAAGTAAATTACTTGGAATTATATGGTAGAGTGGAGTATCTTTAATGAAATCTTTGCTGTTGCTTTTAACGTGCTTTATTTTGTGATTATCATCGGAACTATCTTTATAGTGATACTTGATAATCGTAATCCCGTTAAAACAATGGCATGGGTACTTGTGCTCTTTTTCCTGCCTATTGTGGGGCTTGTGTTCTATTTCTTTTTCGGCAGAAGCACACGTAAGGAGAAATTGATCAGCAAGAAAGGGTTCACCCGTCTCATAAAACGTCCCATGGCAGAATATCAGGCGCAAAAGGCGTTTAAGTGTCCTGATGAACAGTACCAGTTGATGCGTTTTTTCCGGAAAGTGAATAATGCTTTGCCCTTTGAAGGAAATGCGACGGAAGTTTTTACGGATGGTTATTCCATGCTGTATTCATTGATGAAAGAAATCAGTAAGGCAAAGCATCACATCCATTTGCAGTTTTATATTTTTGAGGATGATCCGGCAGGCAGGTTGCTGCGCGATTTGTTGATAGATAAAGCGCGGCAGGGAGTAGAAGTGCGTTTACTATATGATGATGTGGGCTGCTGGAAAGTTCCCCATGCTTTTTTTGATGAAATGCGGGGAGCAGGTATTGAGGCACGCAGTTTTTTGAAAGTCCGTTTTCCTTTATTTACCAGTAAGGTAAATTATCGTAATCACCGTAAAATAGTAGTAATCGACGGTCGTGTGGCTTATACGGGAGGGATGAACATTGCTTTGCGCTATATGAAAGGCTTTCCATGGGGGATATGGCGGGATACTCACATTAAAATAGAAGGAAAAGCGGTATATGGGTTACAGACTGCTTTTTTGACCGATTGGTATGTAGTAGACCGTACCCTTATCACTTCCTCCCGTTATTTCCCCGAAGTCGGAATCTTTGGAAAGGCTCTGATACAGATTGTTACTTCCGATCCTGTAGGCGAATGGCGGGATATTATGCAAGGGTTACTGATAGCTATCAGTAGTTCCCGAAAATATTTTTATATACAAACCCCTTACCTGTTGCCTACCGAACCTATTCTGATGGCATTGAAAACGGCAGCTTTGGCAGGCGTGGATGTTCGCATTATGATACCGGCACGTGCCGATACATGGATAACACATTTAGGTTCGTTATCTTATTTGGATGATATCATGCGTGCGGGTGTCAGGATTTACCTTTATCAGAAAGGTTTTTTGCATTCCAAGCTGATGGTCAGTGATGATACTCTTTCTACGGTAGGTTCTACAAATATGGACTTCCGTAGCTTTGAGCATAATTTTGAGGTGAATGCCTTTATGTATGATCCGGCCTCAGCATTGATGTTGAAGGGTATTTTCCTGCAAGACCAGAAGGACGCTATCCTGTTACAGAGAAAAACATGGATGAAGCGTCCTTGGTATCAAAAAGCACAAGAATCTATTGTTCGGTTGCTGGCACCATTGCTTTGAAGAAAGAGAAGTTCACACTGCCATATACACGGCGCTCAATAAAATGGGGATTATCCTCGAAATGGTTCTCTTTGCCATGTTCCAATACCAATAATCCGTCTTCCTTTAAAATCCCGCTTTCGAAAATACGGGTGGGGATGCTTTCCAACTCTTTCAAGGCGTATGGAGGGTCGGCGAAGATGAAATCAAATTGCTCGCTGCATTTGTCTATAAATCTAAAGACATCAGCACGTATAGGAAAACATTTGTCAGTCTTCACTTCACGCATCACCTGTGAGATGAAAGAAAGGTGCTGGGGATCTTTTTCTACTGAAATAACCCGGTCACAACCGCGTGAAACCAGTTCTATACTGATGCTGCCCGTACCGGCAAAAAGGTCCAAGGCTGTAACTCCGTCCTCGAAGTCAAAATAATTGTTACTTAATACATTGAAAAGGTTCTCTTTGGCGAAATCCGTTGTCGGACGTGCCTTGAATGTATGAGGCACATCGAAACGGCGCCGTTTGTATATACCGCTGATTACTCGCATAATAATAAGGTTTGCATGTCAAAAGGTATCTCTTCTATTTTACTTATCTCGGAGCGGTTGAATTCCGCTTTGGGGTTGATGACGAATACCTGACGCAGATAGTTGCGCAATTCTTTCAATAATTCTTCTTTGTCCTCTAATTTTCCTGTCAAGTGCAGTTCGTCTCTTTCCTGATTATAATTTAATTGTTGCCATACATATAATAGGTAATACACACGGTCTGTGGTTTGTTTGCATGGAAATGAGTTGATCAGTAATAAGTTGCCCTTATCAAAACAAAAAACTTCCATTTGTTGCTCGCGTATGTGTGTGTATAGTTTCCGGCTGTTGCCCAACCGGCTTTTCCGGGCGAAATATTCAGTCAGCGGGCTGGCGGTGGAGAAGTAACGAGCTGTAGGAAAATGTTCAGTCAGTAACAAATGGGTATGTTTGTCTATAGCAAAAAGTATTACCACATTACTCCTTCCCAGAACATTGCAAAGTACAATCTCGTTATTTCCTTTAGGAAAATTATGATAGAAAACAGTATCCATTTGTTCGTCTTCGAATAATTCTAAAGGAACAGGTGTGAAACGGGGGGAGTCATACAAGATGTTAACCCGTTTATACGGATACTTCAGCGCTTCTGTTTTAGTCAGCATATCTTTCAGATTGGCCGTCATGGAATATCCGGTGTTGACCGGATGCGGAACAAAGCAGAAATCATTATCTGTCAGTGGGTTATAGATAGAAAAAGAAAATCCATCCGCACTGAGGCGGATGGATAATGTATATTGTTCCGATTTTGTAAAATCGATACGTTCAGTCATTCTTATTCCCAGTTACCTGCGTTATTGTTAGGCTGTTCGATATCACCCACTCTTAAACCGCAATATTTGCCCAGTTTGGTTTGAAGGTCTTTAAGGTTAGCCAATTCTTGAGCATTCAAACCACCCAAATATGTTTCATACGGAGTTTGAGCTTGGAACAAGTTCAAAGGAGCACCCGATTTGGTAGTATCGCTGCGGGTAACCATCTCAAATTGTACGCCGTTTCCGAAGGGAACATATCTCAAAGAGTCTGCATTGAAGCCCGGAGCATAGATTGTATCTGTTACGGCAACCCATAAAGTATCACGTTTGAAGTTCATCAAACCTTCTTTTTCAACTTCTTTCCAGTTACCGGTCTTTTTGGCTTTGTTGATGATTGCCATCGCTTTCTTTTCAGTCATACCGGCTTCCAGTTGTGTATCAGACAAAACTCCTTCTTTCTTTACAAACGGAAGTTTTGCAGTTTTGACGAAATCAATCAAGGTGTCGAAGCTTGCAGTATATCGTCCATTGTGCAGGTTACGGTATTCCAACTGTGCCTTACGGATGTCAATTAAGCGTGCAATAACTTGTTTCTCTCTAGCTTTTTTAGCGTCATCGAAGTTGATCGGTCCCATGATACTGCCGTAGCAAACGTATATCAAACCGATAACGCAAGCAGCCAATACAATATTAATAACTGTTTTCATGATAAATATGTGTTTTTTTTAGTTTATATTCGCATCGCAAAAATAAAACAAATAAATCTAATAACGCACAGTTCAAGGAACTTTTTATTACGCAATTATGATTAATAGTTATTTAGTGCAGCAAATTAAGGGAAATTTTCTATATAAACCAACTTTAGAACAAGAAAAAGCTGTTAAATTTTTAGCAGATTTTCTCTTTTCCCGCCAATCGGACTCGGTTTTTCTCTTAAAGGGATATGCCGGTACGGGTAAAACATCCCTTATCGGAGCATTGGTGAAGACCTTGGACCAGTTACAGCAAAAGTGTGTTCTGCTTGCTCCGACGGGAAGGGCGGCTAAAGTCTTTTCACATTATGCACAGCATCCGGCTTATACTATCCATAAGAAGATTTACCGCCAGCGCAACTTTTCAAATGACCTGGACAACTTTTCTTTGGATGATAACCTGCATCAGCATACTTTGTTTATTGTGGATGAGGCGTCGATGATCGCTAATGACGGATTGGCGGGGGCAGTCTTTGGTACAGGGCGTTTGCTGGACGACTTGATTCAATATGTATATGCCGGAACAGGTTGCCGTCTGATGCTGATAGGAGATACGGCGCAGCTTCCTCCGGTGGGAGAGGAGGAGAGTCCGGCTCTTTCGGCCGATAAGTTACGCGGGTATGGCATGGAAGTATATGAGGCGCAGCTCACTGAGGTGGTCCGTCAGATGCACGATTCGGGGATTCTTTGGAATGCGACAGAATTGCGCCGCTACATATCCGCGGAAGATTTTCTCACTTTGCCTTCTGTCCGTGTGGAAGGGTTTCCGGATATCCGGATGGTTTCTGGTAGTGAGCTGATTGAGGTAATCAATGATTGTTACGGTCAGGCAGGTATGGACGAAACGATTGTGGTCTGCCGTTCCAATAAACGGGCGAATATTTATAATAAGGGAATCAGGAATACGATTCTGTTTCGGGAGGATGAGCTGAACAGCGGTGACCTGCTGATGGTGGCGAAGAATAACTATTTTTGGACGGAGGGTTGTAAGGAGATTGATTTTATAGCCAATGGAGATATAGCTGTGGTTCGCCGTGTCCGTCGGGTGCGTGAGGCATACGGCTTTCGTTTTGCCGATGTGGTGCTGGCGTTCCCCGACTATGATGGTATGGAACTGGAGGTGAAACTTTTGTTGGATACCTTGCATACTGAAACACCCGCACTGCCTAAAGAATTGAATGACAAGTTGTTTTATTCGGTATTGGAGGATTATGCTGATATAACAGTGAAACGTGAGCGGATGAAGAAAATGAAAGCCGATCCTCATTACAATGCCTTGCAGGTGAAATATGCGTATGCCGTTACTTGTCACAAAGCGCAGGGTGGCCAGTGGAAACGGGTCTTTTTGGATCAGGGTTATATGACGGAGGATATGTTGACTCCGGATTATTTCCGTTGGCTGTATACGGCTTTCACCCGTGCTACGGAAATTCTGTATCTAGTGAACTGGCCGAAGGAGCAGACGGAATGAGCGGGCAGTCAGTGAGGTGTTAATGACTGATGATATGTTTTCAACCGTTTGGTTAATGTTTTTTTCTTTATGGCTAAGCCTTTTTGAACGTTTGTATTCTATCTCCATAACCTTTGGAGTTAACTCCCAAGCTTATGGAGTTAACTCCAAAGGTTATGGAGATAACTCCAAAGGCTTGGGAGATAGAAATCTTCCTTTTTATTTCCCTTATCCATAAAGAAGAAAAGGCTTAGTAAACCAGATAAAAAAACTCCGCCATCGGCTTTCAGACCAGATGGCGGAGTTTTGATATATACGAAATATGGACGAAATTCGAATAGATTACAATGCAGCCAGCTCTATCACTTTATCAACAGCCGCATTCAGACCGTCGGGATTCTTACCGCCTGCCGTTGCGAAGTGGGGCTGACCACCGCCGCCGCCTTGAATCAGTTTGGCTGCTTCACGGACCAGTTTGCCTGCATTCTGTCCGGCTTTTACCAGGTCTTCGCTAATCATGACAGTCAGCATCGGTTTGTTATTGTCCACACTGCCTATTACAACGAACAGATTGGCAGGAATTTCACCTTTCAGCTGGAAGGCAATATCTTTCACTACGTCGGCAGACATCGGAATGATGGCTTTCACCACTTTCACACCATTTATTTCTTTGGCATTCTCTACCAGTCTGGCTTTCAGTGCGGCGCCCTTTTCTTTCATGAACTCTTCCACCTGCTTCTTCAATCCTGCATTTTCGTCAATATACTTGCGGATGGCGACTTTCAGATCGGGAGCATTGTTGAACAATGCCTTCAAGTCATTCAGCGTATCCTGGACCGTATCCATCAATTCCTCTACTTTGGCACCCGTGATAGCTTCGATACGGCGCACACCGGCAGCAACAGAGCTTTCGCTGATAATACGGACCATACCGATCTTGCCTGTAGCCGGAACGTGGGTACCTCCACAGAATTCAATAGAGTTTCCGAATTGGACAACACGTACCTCATCACCGTATTTTTCACCGAACAAAGCAATGGCACCCAGTTCTTTTGCCTTTTCGATAGGAAGATTGCGGTATTCCGTCAAAGGGATATTCTCACGGATTTTGGCATTTACCAAATGTTCCACTTCACGAAGTTGCTCGTCAGTCACTTTCTGGAAGTGAGAGAAGTCGAAACGTAATGACTCAGGGGTTACCAAAGAACCTTTTTGTTCTACGTGAGTTCCTAATACCTGGCGCAACGCTTCGTCCAGCAAGTGAGTACAAGAGTGGTTGGCGGCACAGGCGGCACGTTTTTCTGTATCTACACAAGCCATCATCGGAACGTCAAGGTGTTCGGGCAGTTTTTTGGTGATATGGATAGGAAGGTTGTTTTCCTTCTTGGTATCAATGATTTCGATGGTTTCGAATTCGCTTACGATCACCCCTGTATCACCTACCTGACCACCACTTTCGGCATAGAAAGGAGTATCGCTCAGTACAATTTGATACAGTGTCTGGTTTTTCTGCTTGATCTGGCGATAGCGCAGGATGCTGGTTTCATATTCGGTAAAGTCATAACCTACAAAGTGGGTGTCACCTTCCTTTATGGTGATCCAGTCGCCGGTTTCAACGGCTGCCGCGTTACGGGCGCGTTCTTTTTGTTTCTGCATTTCGGCGTTGAACTCTTCTTCGTTTACAGTCATGCCGTTTTCTCGGAGAATCAGTTCTGTCAGGTCGAGGGGGAAACCGAAAGTGTCATATAATGTAAAGGCATCCACACCGCTGATCTCTTTTTTCCCGGCAGCTTTGGCATCGTTCATAGTCTTGTCCAACAGACGGATACCTGTTTCCAGTGTGCGCAGGAAAGATTCTTCTTCTTCTTTGATCACTTTCTCGATCAGTGTTTTCTGTGCGTTCAACTCCGGATAGGCCTCGCCCATATTCTCAATCAATACAGGCAGCAGCTTGTACATGAATGCTTGTTTCTGTCCCAGGAAAGTATATCCGTAACGGACGGCACGGCGGAGGATACGGCGGATTACATAGCCGGCTTTTGCGTTGCTGGGCAACTGGCCGTCGGTGATTGAGAATGCGATGGTACGGATATGGTCGGCTATAACGCGCATGGCGATATCTTTCTGGTTGTCTTGGCCATAGGTGGTTCCTGCCATTTCGGCAATGGCTTTCAGTATCGGTTGGAACACATCAGTGTCATAGTTGGATGTCTTGCCTTGCAGTGTGCGCACCAAACGTTCGAATCCCATACCGGTATCGATTACTTTGGCGGGAAGACCTTCCAGTGAACCGTCTGCTTTGCGGTTGAACTGCATGAATACAAGATTCCAGATCTCGATTACTTGCGGATGATCCTTATTTACCAGTTGGTTGCCGGGGATTTGAGCTTTTTCTTCTTCCGAACGTGAGTCGATATGGATTTCAGAACACGGGCCGCAGGGACCTGTATCACCCATTTCCCAGAAGTTGTCATGTTTGTTGCCATTGAGGATATGGTCTTTCGGCAGGAACTGTTCCCAGTAAGAGGCGGCTTCATTGTCCCGTTCCAGTCCTTCTTCGGGACTTCCTTCGAATACGGTGGCATACAGATCTTTCGGATCTATCTTCAGTACATTTACCAGATATTCCCATGCCCAGCCGATAGCTTCTTTCTTGAAGTAATCTCCGAAAGACCAGTTGCCCAGCATTTCGAACATAGTATGGTGGTAGGTATCATGTCCCACTTCTTCCAGGTCATTGTGCTTGCCGCTTACACGCAAACATTTTTGTGAGTCCGCAACTCTTTTGTATTTGGCCGGGTGATTGCCCAGAATAATGTCTTTGAACTGGTTCATTCCTGCATTGGTGAACATCAATGTGGGGTCATCTTTAATGACCATCGGAGCCGATGGGACAATCTGGTGTCCTTTCGACTCGAAAAAGCTTTTGAAAGAATCTCTAATTTCTTTAGCTGTCATCATGTCGCTTATAATATATTGTCTTCTAGTTAATATTCTCAAAAAGGATTTGCAAAGATAATTGGTTTTATTATTTTTGTCGTCAAGAATTGTGCAAAATATTGATGTGTTGTGCATTAAAAACTTCAAAAAGCAGAATTAGATGCGTAAAGTCTACTATATTTATAATCCTAAGACCCGAACTTATGACCGCATTTACCCCACAGTGAGGCAGCGTGCCTTAAGCATCTTGCGCCGTTTGTTTGTGGGAATGGGCTTGGGGGCAGGCAGTTTCATTATCTTATTATTGATCTTTGGTTCTCCGTCCGAGAAGGAGCTCCGTATAGAGAATACCCGTTTGCTGGCCCAGTATAATGTGTTGTCCCATCGTCTGGATGAGGCTATGGGGGTGATGCAGGATATCCAGCAGCGTGATGATAATTTGTATCGGGTGGTGTTGCAGGCCGATCCTGTATCGGATGCAGTCCGTAAGGCCGGTTATGGGGGGACAAACCGCTATGAACAGTTACGGGATATGGCGAATGCCGATCTGGTTATCAATACCACTCAGAAACTGGATATGTTGAACCGGCAGCTTTATATCCAGTCCAAGTCTTTTGACGAGGTGGTGGATTTGTGCAAGAATCATGACGAGATGCTGAAATGTATTCCGGCCATCCAGCCTGTTTCCAATAAGGATTTGAAGAAGACGGCTTCCGGTTACGGTGTCCGTATAGATCCTATTTATAAGACAACCAAGTTTCATGCGGGGATGGACTTTTCTGCTAGTCCGGGCACGCCGGTGTATGCCACCGGTGATGGTGTTGTGGTGAAGGCCGGATGGGAGACAGGTTATGGGAATACCATCGAAGTGAATCATGGCTTTGGTTATCTTACGCGCTATGCACATCTGAGTGCTTACAAGGTAAGACCGGGACAGAAGGTGGTCAGGGGTGAAGTGATTGGAGCTGTGGGAAGTACAGGTAAAAGTACCGGACCTCACTTGCACTATGAAGTGCACGTGAAAGGAAAAGTGCAGAATCCTGTGAATTATTATTTCATGGATTTGAGTGCGGAAGATTATGACAAGATGATACAGATTGCAGCCAATCACGGTAAGGTATTTGACTAGCCGTGAATTTTTAATTCTCAATTTTAATTTACCATGGTCTATAATCCTAATAAAGAACTGAAACTTTACTATTCCATAGGGGAAGTGGCAAAGATGTTTGATGTAAATGAATCCTTGTTGCGTTATTGGGAAAAGGAATTTCCTATTATTTCTCCCAAGAAGGCGGGAGGGAATGTCCGTCAGTATCGTAAAGAGGATATTGAGAATATCCGGCTGGTCTATCATCTGGTGAAAGAGAAAGGGATGACTTTACAGGGGGCCAAGCAGAAACTGAAGATGAACAGGGAAACCACTATCCGTACTACGGAGATTTTGGACAGATTGAAACTGATACGTGAGGAATTGGTTAGTATGCGTAAAGAACTGGATTATCTGACTTAAGAATATTCACCACAGATTGCACGGATTAAAAACGAGTTGCGGATAATCGTTATGAACAATCAGTGTAGTCTGCGGTGAAATTGGTATTGGTTAATTCGGCTGGTCTTCGAACTTCTCGATACGGGTGACGGTTTTTATCTCATCTATTTTCCTTAGGTTGGTAGTGATGGATTTTACATCATCCACATCGTGCACAAATAGCTGTATTCTTCCTTCAAAGATACCATCGTTACTTTCAATATTCAACTTGTGGATATTTACATTCAATTGTTGTGAAATGATTTCTGTTACCTTGTTTAACAGACCGATGTGGTCAATACCTTTTATGTAGATATTTACAGGAAAGTACAAGGATTTTCCAGTCTCCCATTGGACAGCCAACAAGCGGTTGCCATAACTGCTTTTCAGTTTGGTAGCCAACGGACATTGGCGTTTGTGGATGATGATACGATTATTGTCGCCTATATATCCCAAAACGTCATCTCCCGGAATAGGCTTGCAGCATTCAGCTATCACATAGTTCTTTTGGATAGCTTCGGGAGTCAGTTTCAATATTTTCTTGCTGTCTATCTTTGGTAGGGGAACCTTCTCTTCTGTCGGTTTCTCCTTGTTTGTCTTGCTGCCTCCGAAAGCGAAAGAGATATACTTTTTCCAGTTACTGGAAACCGGTTTGTCTTTCAGTTCGTTTTTATCGTTTTCTCCTAGAATGATCGTTTTGAATCCGATGGCTGCAAACAATTCTTCCTGTGTCTTGAGGGTATGCAGATTACAGATCTTTCGTATGTTTTCGGGAGTGTACTCTACTCCCTCCCTGGAGAAGAATTCCCGTAACATTTCCTCACCGGCCTGCTGCATACCTCGCTGTTCGCGTTTCAGTATGGCCAGAATCTTGGCTTTGGCCTTTGCGGTGGTGGCAAAGTTTATCCACGAAGGCTGTACATGCTGTGATTTGGAAGTAAGAATCTCCACCTGGTCGCCACTTTGCAGTTTGTGGCTCAAGGGCACCAGCTTGTGGTTGACTTTAGCTCCGATGCAATGGCTGCCCAAGAATGTATGGATGGAGAATGCAAAATCCAGTGCCGTACAGTTTTGCGGCATTGTTTTGATTTCACCTTTCGGAGTGAAGACAAATATTTCAGAAGCGAACAGGTTCAGTTTGATGGTATCCAGAAAGTCCATGGCATCCGGTTGCGGATCATCCAGAATTTCCTTGATGGTACGCAGCCATTTTTCCAGTTCGCCCTCGTCCTCACTGCCTCCGCCTTCTTTATATTTCCAGTGTGCGGCAAAGCCTTGTTCGGCTACATCATTCATCCGCTCGCTGCGTATCTGCACTTCTATCCATTGGCCTTTGTTGCTCATCAGAGTTACGTGAAGTGCCTGATAGCCGTTGGCTTTAGGATGGCTTACCCAGTCGCGCAAGCGGTCTGGGTGCGGTTTATAAATCTTAGATATGGATACGTATATGTTAAAGCACTCATTAAGTTCTTCTTCCGGATTTTTGGGACAGAAAATGATACGGACAGCCAGGATATCATATATTTCTTCAAATGTGATATGCTTGGTCTGCATCTTGTTCCAGATGGAATAAGGGGATTTGACTCGTGCTATCAATTGATAGCTGATACCCATTTTGTCCAGTTGTGCGCGGATAGGTGCTGTAAATTCACGGAATACTTCTTCGCGTTCCGCTTGTGTTTCTTGTAGCTTGGATTCTATCTGTGCATATTCTTCCGGATGCTCATATTTGAAACTGAGATCTTCCAGTTCTGTCTTTATTTTGTTTAACCCCAAGCGGTTAGCCAGTGGCGCATAGATGTATAAGGTTTCTCCGGCAATTTTGTATTGCTTGTTGGGAAGCATGGAGCCAAGTGTACGCATATTATGCAGACGGTCGGCTATTTTGATGAGGATAACCCGGATGTCATCACTCATGGTCAGTAGCAATTTCTTGAAATTCTCGGCTTGTGCGGAAGCCCGGTCTCCGAATATGCCGCCGGATATTTTAGTCAGGCCATCTACAATCTGTGCGATTTTAGGACCAAACAGATTTTCAATGTCTTCCACAGTGTAGTCTGTATCTTCAACTACATCATGCAGTAAAGCCGAACAAATGGAAGTTGATCCCAGTCCTATTTCGGTACATACAATTTTAGCAACGGCTATGGGATGCATGATGTATGGTTCACCCGAGCGTCGTTTTACTCCTTTATGTGCTTGTTTGGCAAAATTGAATGCCTTTGTGATGATTTCTACTTTTTTGCGGTGCTTGGTCGCTAGATAACTGTCCAAAAGTTCCTGAAACCCTTGGTTTATCATTTCCTCATCCGCCTGTTCCTGAGTCTGCTTTTCATCCGTCATATCTTTGCCTCCTATAATCTATACTGCAAAAATATACAAAAAACATATTCAAGCAAGTATTTTCAGAAAATGTATAGTGTTAAATCTGTATTTTTTATCAATCATCTGATCCGCAAACTTCTTCCGGCTCTGATATTATTGCCCTTTATACCGTTTAGATTACGTAATTGGCTGATGGATACGTGGTATTTGGCAGCAATTCCTCCCAATGTGTCTCCTTGTTTGATTTTATGATAAAGAGTTCCCTTGGATGAGCGGTTTCTGCTACTGGTTGTTTCTTTGATAGCTACCGTTTTTCTTTTGGTCAGATATTCATTGGGTTTATAAGCGAATACACTGTCTTGGCGGTCAATGAAAGTACTGACAAAGTTATTGGGCAAACGAAGTACACACAACTCGCTGTTACCGGGAATAATATCCTTTTTGTATTGGGGGTTCAGGCTGCGAAGCTGGTCTAGGTTGATGTTGCATACTTCTGCCACTTGTTGTAAGTGGAGGTCTTTGTTAATGTGAATGGTGTCTGTAGCGTTGGGAAGCTGTGTTTCCATGGGACAGATGCCATGTTCGCAATAATAGGTCATGATGTAGTTTGCCGCTATGAAAGCAGGAACGTACCCACGGGTTTCTTTGGGCAGGTAGTTGTAGATTGTCCAATAATCTGTGGCTCCTCCGGCACGGCGTATGGCTTTGTTGATAGTGCCCGGCCCGCAGTTGTAAGCTGCCAATACCAGATTCCAGTCTTGATAGATGTCATATAAGTCTTTCAGATAACGTGCCGCCGCCCAAGTTGATTTGACCGGGTCCCGTCTTTCGTCTATCAGGCTATTGTTCTTCAGCCCGTATATTTTTCCTGTACCCAGCATAAACTGCCACAAGCCGGTAGCTCCCTGGCGGGAAACAGCGACAGGATTTAAGGCGGACTCTATAATCGGCAGATATTTCAGTTCTTGAGGAAGGTCGTATAAATCAAGTGCTTCTTCAAAGATAGGCATATAAAAATTGGTTGCCGCAAGCATAAAGGATACTTTATTGCGCAGACGGACGGCATACATATCAATGAATTTGCGTACTGCCTCATTGTAAGGCATTTCTATGATAGAGGGAATACGTGACAGACGATCCATATAGATGGAATCACTTACAACAGGGTTGGTAGAGGCCATTGTGCAGTTCTCTCCCAATGTGATGTGATTCTTAGATTGCCAGTCCCAGTAAAGACTGTCCATTTCTGACTGCATACTTTCAGGAACATCAATAATTTCTTCTTTTCCTGTAGTTTGCGAGTGAACGGTAATACTTTGGGTTTGTGCGTTGATTCCCGTTGTTCCTATAAATGTAAATAAACCAATTAAAAAGTTTTTCATGCGATTAAAATTTGAAGCTGCATTGCAGGCCTATTGTATTAGGTATCCTGCTCCGGCCGTCATTAAAAATAACAGGTTGTATTTGAAGACCTAAGTCTTTGGATATGTCAAAATCAGATAGTTCGGCATCCACGTATGCGTCTATGACAGATAGTATATATACACCGATAAAACAGAATATGCTTAAATCCCGATATCGGCGATAAAAATCTTTTCGTTTTTTAAAGGTATCCTCCATACCTTCCGCACTCACGCCATGAGGCAGGAAGTCTTCGTAGCTTTTGGTATTAGGGTCATCGTCCATAATATCCAGATAGGCTTGAGAATAGTCCTTGTACATTCTGTTGTTCCAGGTCAGCGCATATGCACATCCCACAAACCCACCATATACTATCGGCAGTTTCCAATATTTACGGTTGTATATCTGTCCTCCGCCGGGAATTACCAACGCCAGCCAGATGGCACGGTTGGAGTTCGGGATAAACCGGGGTTTTGTTTCGGCAGCCATTGCTTTCTGTATGGAATCATTTTTACGGACTAAAGCGGCAGTATCAACAGGTGCTTCCATATTTTCTATCTTTTGTCGTTCTTCCAACAATTTTAGGCTGTCAATGACAAGTGAATCTTTGACTTGTATGATAGAATCTGCCTTTATACCCATACGGCGGTTGCGTGCCTTTTGGGCGTGAACATTCATGCTTCCAGCCATCATAAGGCATAAAAGCAGGAATGTAAACAGTTTATATGTGGATGTTCTTCTTTTCAATGTAGTAATAACGCTTTATTCTTTCTTTTTCAGTGAATCCAGTATTTCCATGATTCGTTCCAAGTCCTCTTCGTTATTGAACGGAATACTGATCTTGCCTTTTCCTTTGGCTGTACATGATAGCTGTACTTTCGAACCGAAGAATCCGCAGAGGTGGCTTTGCAACAAAGTGTATTCCTCGGATAGTTTGGAGCCTTTCGGTTTGATCTTCTTCCCACCGCTGTCCACTGTCTCGCCACTGCTCAGTGCCTTGACAATTTCTTCCACTTTACGGACAGAATAGCCTTGTGACTGTATTTCATTAAAGATACGTATTTGGGTCTTAGGATCATCTAAGGACAATAAGGCACGGGCGTGTCCCATGTCTATTTCGCGGTTTTTCAATGCTACTTGAATCTGAGCCGGAAGTTTCAGCAGACGCAGATAATTGGCGATAGTGGTACGTTTTTTTCCGACACGTTCGCTCAGCCGTTCCTGTGTCAATGCATATTGTTCCAATAAATGTTGATAAGCCAGTGCAATCTCCAATGAATTCAAATCTTCACGCTGAATATTTTCAATCAACGCCATTTCCATTACATTCTCGTCATCGGCTGTGCGGATGTATGCCGGAATAGATTTAAGTCCTGCCTGTATGGAGGCGCGGTAACGACGTTCTCCGGCTATGATCTGGTAAGAGTCTTCACTCAGTTGACGCAACGTAATGGGTTGGATGATACCAATTTCGGCAATAGAGTCGGCCAACTCCTGTAACGCCACCGGATCAAATTCACGACGCGGCTGGTTAGGGTTGACGGATATTTTGCTCAGTTCTATCTCGTTGATAGAAGATGAGCCGGCTGTCTTTACTTCTTCAGTCGAGATCAGTGCGTCAAGCCCGCGTCCTAAAGCAAATTTTTTCTGTACTGCCATTGTTTACTTACTGTTACGTGTTATAATTTCTTGTGCCAATGCCAAATGATTCTTGGCTCCGGTAGAGTCGGCATCATACAATATTGCAGGAATGCCGTGGCTGGGAGCTTCGCTCAGTTTGACGTTACGCTGTACAATTGTCTTGAATACCAATTCTTGAAAATGGCGTTTCACTTCATCATAAATCTGGTTGGCCAGACGCAGACGTGAATCGAACATTGTCAGCAGGAAGCCTTCTATTTCCAGTGAAGGATTCAGTTTCGATTTAATAATCTTAATGGTATTCAGCAATTTGCTGATGCCCTCTAATGCAAAATATTCGCATTGAACAGGGATAATCACTGAATCGGCTGCTGTCAGCGCATTGATTGTTATCAAGCCTAACGACGGGGAGCAGTCTATCAGGATATAGTCATATTCGTCCCGCATGGGGGCTAATACTTTTTTCATGATCTTCTCGCGGTCTTCCAGGTTCAACATTTCTATTTCTGCGCCAACCAGGTCGATGTGTGAAGATACAATGTCGAGTCCGTCAATGTCGGTGGTATAAATTGCTTCCCGTATATCGGCTTCGTTGATAATACATTCATAGATAGAGCATTCTACCTCTTTGATGTTCACACCCAATCCTGATGATGCGTTGGCCTGAGGGTCTGCATCAATAACCAGCACCTTTTTCTCCAGTGTTGCCAGAGAAGCTGCGAGGTTAATCGTTGTGGTAGTTTTACCTACGCCACCTTTTTGATTGGCTAAAGCAATAATTTTTCCCATATTAATCAGTTTTTCTCGCTGCGAAGTAACAAATAATAGGTGATTGCACCTATAAAAAACGGCAGACATTAGCAAAACTGTTGATAACTCATTGGTTTTGTTAATAACTCAACGGCGGCAAAGATAGAAATTTTCATTCAATTCTATTCTATTTTTAGCACTGGGTTGTAGAACATTAAGATAATTTTCTTTTCTGGCGAGGGGTAGTTCCGGCAAAGAGTTGTATCTTTACGCTCCGAGAAAAAGAGTGGAAAAATATGAAGAAAGAAAAACCGTTGATATTGCTGTCAAATGATGACGGCGTGGAAGCTAAGGGATTGAATGAGTTGATACGTGGGTTGCGTGGAGTGGGTGAAATGATCGTAATGGCGCCGGATGGTCCTCGTTCGGGAGCTTCGGGGGCGATCACTTCCGAACATCCTGTGCGGTATTACAAGGTACGTGAAGAGGAGGACTTGACTGTGTATAAATGTACGGGTACACCGGTAGATTGTGTGAAACTGGCATTGCATACAGTTGTTCCCCGTCGTCCCGATGTGGTGATAGGTGGAATAAACCACGGTGATAATTCTTCAGTGAATGTGCATTATTCCGGTACGATGGGGGTAGTGATTGAAGGGTGCCTGAAGGGGATTTCTTCTATCGGATATTCATTATGTAATCATTTTGCGGATGCTGATTTCTCTTCATCGCTGCCTTATATACGCCGTATTACTGAGCAGGTCCTGGAGCATGGCTTGCCTTTGGGGATTTGCTTGAATGTGAACTTTCCGGATACAGCTTCCTTGAAAGGGGTACGCATCTGCCGTCAGACGAATGGGGCTTGGATTAATGAATGGAAGCGTAGTCTGCATCCTCGGGGTGGAGAGTATTTCTGGCTGACCGGAGAGTTTGATAACTATGAACCGGAAGCGGAAGATTCGGACCACTGGGCATTAGGGCATGGGTATGTGGCGGTAACTCCTACCCAAATTGATGTGACCGCTTATGGGATGATGAATGAGTTGAAAAACTGGAATCTGGAAGTATGAAATACTATTTGATAGTAGGCGAGGCATCAGGCGATTTGCACGCATCTAATTTGATGCGTGCCTTGATACAGGAAAATCCGGAAGCAGAATTCCGTTTCTTTGGCGGGGACTTGATGACGGCTGTTGGTGGAACGCGGGTGAAGCATTACAAAGAACTGGCTTATATGGGTTTTATCCCGGTGTTGTTGCATTTGCGTACTATCTTTCGGAATATGAAAGAATGTAAGCAGGACATTGTTCGTTGGGCTCCTGATGTAGTGATTCTGGTGGATTATCCTGGCTTTAACCTGAAAATAGCCGAGTTTATAAAGAAGCAGACGCAAATACCTGTCTACTATTATATTTCTCCTAAAATATGGGCTTGGAAAGAGTATAGGATTAAAAATATCAAGCGGGATGTGGACGAATTGTTTTCTATCCTGCCTTTTGAGATTGAGTTTTTTGCCGGACATCAGTACCCTGTTCATTATGTGGGTAATCCTTGTGTAGATGCAGTGGATGCTTATTGTAAGGAACATCCGGATGGATTTCCGGAATTTGTGGCGGATAATGGCTTGTCCGAAAAGCCCGTTATCGCATTGTTGGCGGGCAGCCGGAAACAGGAAATCAAAGACAACCTGCCGATGATGCTGGAGGCTGCTGCTCCGTTTACCAAAGATTATCAATTGGTGCTGGCAGGGGCTCCGGGGATGGACCCTGCCTATTATTCGGATTATATAAATCCGAATGTACCGGTTAAAATCATATTCGGACAGACCTACAGGTTGTTGCAGCACGCGCAGGCGGCATTGGTGACTTCGGGCACTGCAACTTTGGAAACAGCTCTTTTCCGTGTTCCTCAAGTGGTGTGTTACTATACTCCGGTAGGGACGTTTATCGCTTTTCTTCGCCGGCATATTCTAAAAGTGAAATATATTTCGTTGGTTAATCTGGTAGCCGATAAGGAAGTGGTGCGTGAACTGGTAGCCGATACGATGACGGTAGATAATGTACGTTCGGAGTTGGAAGCTCTTCTATATAATAAGGTATATAGGAATAAGATGTTGGAAGAGTATGATCGTATAATTCAAATTTTAGGTCCGGCAGGAGCTTCGGAGGCAGCGGCACGCAAGATGGTGGCCTTACTGAAGAAATAAACTTTTCACGCTGTTTTTTTGTTCTTTCGGGTAAATAACCTAAACCCCGGAAAATATGAAATATTCTTTTTCATCGATGTTAGGGGCGGTACTTCTTTTTAGCGGAGTATTCGCCTTTTCAGCTTGTGGCAATGACGAAAGTTATCCCGATAGTACAGTAACTATAGCTATGGCTACAGTAGAAAAGCAACCTCAGTATGACGCTCCTTATTTTATATTGGATAATGGAGAGAAATTGTGGGTGGTACAGAATGCTGTACCTTACCGGGATTTGAAGACGGGAGAGCGTATCTTTGGAAGTTATACCTTTCTGGAAGCTGGTGAGAGTGGTTTTGCCTATGATATCCGTTTGAATGACTATGCCATGGTACCTGTTCAAGATATTATCGGACTGAATCCTGATAATATGGATAGTATAGGAAATATGAAAGTGCAGATTAAAGATATATGGTTTTCCAATGAGTATATGAATGTGCGTTTTATGCTGAATTTTCCCAATCCCCAAAGGCCTATTCTCAATCTGGTTGTCAATGAGATGATTCCTTTGGTAAATGACGGGTATGCGCATTTGGAACTCCGCTATAACAATAATGGCAGCCAAGGACGGTTGGTACCTGGTCTGGTTTCTTTCAAATTAGGAAGTTACTCACCGGAAAACAGTGAATTAAAAGGATTAAAGGTGCTGGTACGTCCTGTAGGCGGTGAAGAAAAAACATATATCTTCTCTT